>ERZ773087.649-NODE-649-length-24880-cov-5.483585_pt1 | contig 24880 bp, 36 predicted proteins | sample MGYA00511375_ERZ773087 | MGnify/ENA primary metagenome ERZ773087 (study PRJEB29015, sample SAMEA2737995) | human oral metagenome | biome: human oral; feature: human-associated habitat; material: dental | place: China | collected 2063 ...
GTGAGCCACTGAATAGATAGATTAGAAATAGTCTATTTGTTTAGTGGCTCTTTTTATTTTTAAGTATAAAAATAGCAAAATTTATATGAAAGAAATGATAAAAATGTATATTAAATATGAAAAAATTAAAGAATTAGCAGAAAAAATAGAAAGAGAAACATTGAATGACTGCGAAGTAAAACATGACGAAAATGAGAATGGATACATTAGAATATGGACAAAAACTTATGAATGTTTTTCATATACTTTTGAAAGAGGATTAATATTTGAAATGCAAGATGGTTATTTAACTGAAGGAGAAATAGAGTATTTATTTAACGAATATAAAAAAATAAAAGAAGTAATTCAAAATTTTTTAGAACAAAAGGAAAAATAAAATGATTGTCATGATAACTATAATGGGTTTTATTATTTATATCATAGTAATGTTGATAGCATTTGAAGTTATCAATTATAATTTGAAGAAATATCTAAACAAAAGAATAAAAAGAAGTTTAGAGTTATTAAATAAATTACAAGATATAAGTAAAGATATTGATAGTGAAATAGATGGATTAAAGATAATGATATACGATAGATGTCTTGATAGATGTAGAGCAGGGATGAAGAAACAGAGAGAAGAAGACAAAGGATTAAGAGATAAGTTAGTAGAAGTAGAGAATAAATACTCAAAATAGTGAGCATATCAAATAAATATTAAAGTGGAAATAAAGAAAAAATAAAATTTTGATTAAAAAGGTACTTCTGAGAGGTTAAAAAAGAGCGAACGCGGTCGAAGCCCCAGAAAAAATATGTGTGATGACTTTTTTTTGATTAATGTCGTGTCGGAAAGGAACAGATAAAAAATGAAATGAAGATAGATGATGAAACAATTGTTAGTTTAAAAATGCTAGCAAAAATGATAGGTTTGAGCGAGAGACAAATACAAAGGCTTGTTAAAGAAGGTGTAATAAAGAAAAACGACAACGGAAAGTATTTATTAGTAGAAAGTGTGCAAGGGTATTTGAACTATGTGGAAGATAAAAGCAATACAGATGTGGATTTGAAAGAAGAAAAGATAAAACAGGAAATAAAAAGGCTTAAAAAAGATACTGAATTAAAAGATTTAAAAATAAAAGAAACTAAAAATCAATTGCATTTAGCGTCAATTGTAGAAAAAGTAATGACTGATATGCTTATGAACATTAAAGGAAAGTTGCTTTCTATATCTAGCAAGGTAGCACCAGCAGTTATTGCTTCGGATAATCTCGGGGAAATTCAGGATGTTATTCAAGATGAAATATTTGAGGCTTTAGAGGAACTTAGCGAATATGATCCAGATATATTTAAAAATAATAAAATTTTTGTAGAAAATGAGGAAGATATGGAAGTGAAAGTTGAAAGTGAAAAGAGAATTAGAGGAAGACCTAAAAAGAACAGTTAAATTATTTAAAAAAATTGCCTTAGTTTTAAAGCCACCACCAAAATTAACAATTGATACTTGGGCGGATATGTATAGAGTTTTATCAACTAAAAGTTCAGCAATTCCTGGAAAATGGAAAACTGACAGAGTGCCATTTCAAAGAGAAGTAATGAGGGCAATCTCTGACAAAAATACAGAAAAAGTTGTGATGATGTATGGTGCCCAGTTGTCAAAAACAGAAATTCTTATGAATACTGTTGGATATTTTATGGATTATGAGCCGTCTCCTATTATGTTTTTAATGCCTACTAAGGACATGGCGGCAGATTTTTCAACGACAAGGCTTAATGATATGATCCAGTCTACACCACAACTACGTAACAAAATTATTGAAAGTGCTGATGCAAGAGATACGAAAAGACAAAAAGAGTTTTCAGGCGGATACATTGTTTTAACTGGGACTAATTCAGCTTCAGAATTGGCAAGTAGGTCAATTAGGGTTCTATTAGCGGACGAAATTGACCGTTTCCCTAGAAGTGCTAAAAAAGAGGGAGACCCATTAAATCTGGCAATCGAAAGGGTAAAAACTTGGCCAAACAGTAAAATAGTTTTGACAAGTACACCAACAATCAAAGGCGGAAGCAGAATAGAACTTGAATATGAGAACAGCTCGAAAGATGAGTATTACATTCCTTGCCCAAAATGTGGTGAAATGCAAACTTTGAAATGGGGAAATATTATTTTTGAAGATGTTACACATAAATGTGAGAAATGCATGGAAACTTCGAGCGAATACGAATGGAAACGAAATCTTATTAAAGGTGAATGGAGAAGTACCAATCCTAATGTAGACCCACATGTTTCAAGAGGATTTCATGTATCGGAGTTATACAGTCCGTTTACTAAATGGGCTAGCATAATTCGTAAATTTAGAGCAGCAAAAGGCGATGAACAGCTTATGAAAGTATTTGTAAATACGGCTCTTGGAGAATGTTGGGAAGAAAAAGTTGAAAGATTTAACTTTGAGGAAATACAGGCAAGGGCTGAAGACTATGGTGAATACTTGAATCATGAAGATGGAACTTATGAGGAAGTAGAAATCCCTGATAGGGTTAATGTGCTTACGGCTGGTGTCGATGTTCAAGATAATAGGCTTGAAGTTGAAATTGTTGGATGGGCGAAAGGTGAAGAAAGCTGGGGGATTTATTATAAAGTGATTATGGGAAATCCTGCGTTACCTTATGTTTGGAATGAATTAGACCAAGTTTTGATGAAAGATTATTCTTATCGGAACGGAGAAAAAATAAGAGTTGCTTGTGCTTGCGTTGATACAGGAGGACATCATACTGATGACGTTTACAGCTATGTAAAGGCAAGGGAACAACTAAATATATTTGGTATAAAAGGAAACGGAGAAGCTGGAAGACCTCTCATTTCACGACCTAGCAAAAATAATAAAGGAGGAATTTCCTTATTTGTTTTAGGAGTTAATACTGGGAAAGATACGATAATGAGTAATCTTAAAGTAAAAGAACCAGGAGCTAAATATATGCACTATCCAAACGACCCAAAGCGTGGATATGATGAAGTTTATTTCAAGGGACTTACTTCTGAAATAAAGGTTGTTACATTCAGTAAAGGGCAGGCTAAAATTGAGTGGAAAACAGTAGGAGATAAAAGAAATGAGCCTTTGGACATCAGGAACTATGCACAGGCTGCATTAAGAATTGCTAATCCAGATTTAGACATTAGGTATTCGACAAATTTGTTAAACGGATTAAGAACACAGAGAGTTAGTAGAAAAAGAAAAATACTGTCGAAAGGAATTAAGTAAATGGGAAAATCGAATTATTCAAGAGAATATATTTTAGAAATGATAGTTGAATATGGTAAAGCTGAACGAGCAGTTTTAACAGGAAAAAGCTACAAAATTGGGACAAGAGAACTTACTCGAATGGGAATAGATGGAATAAGAAAAGGGAGAGCTTATTGGGAAAATGAATTACAAAAATTAAATAGTATTGGAAAAAGAAGAGTGAGAAGAGGAGTTCCTAGAAATCTTTAAGTTAGAAAGAGAGGCGTGATATGAATTTAATTGACAATTTAGTGGCGGTATTTAATCCACAAAAAGGAGTAGAAAGATTTAAAGCAAGAAGAAAACTGGAAATTTTAAATACAGGATATTCTAATCACGGAGCTTCAACTACTAAAAAAGCAATGATAGGTTGGCAGAGTACTGCGGGCGGTGTAAAAAAAGATATTTATAAAAACCGTAAGAAATTGATTGAGCGTTCAAGAGATTTATATATGGGAACTTCTGTTGCAACGGGAGCATTAAAAACTATTAATACAAATGTTGTAGGAAGTGGATTGAAATTAAAAGCCGCTATTGATAGTGAGACAATAGGAATAAGTGATGATGAAGCGGCTAAGGTAGAAGAATTGATTGAAAAAGAATTTGAACTTTGGTCGAAAGATAAGATTGATAATTTAGGAACTATGAATTTTTACCAAGTTCAAGAACTTGTGTTTTTGACAGTACTACTGAATGGAGAGTGCTTTATAAAATTAAATTATTTTGAAACACCTAAAAATCCCTACAGCTTGAAATTGGAAATCTTAGAACCTGATAGAATTTATACTCCTAATAATATGCTTTCAGATAAAAGTGTAGTTGAAGGAGTAAAAATAGATAAAAACGGTAGGGTTGAAGGTTATTATGTTTCATCTGAACATCCGCTGGATGCGACTGGTGCGGTAACAGAAAAATTTATTAAAGTTTATGGGAGTGAGAATCAAAAAAACATAATTCATCTTCTTTTTACTGAAAGACCTGAGCAGGTAAGGGGTATTCCAATATTGTCACCAGTTATCGAAAATTTAAAACAGCTTGGAAATTATACTGAAGCAGAATTAATGGCTGCTGTTATAAGTGGATTGTATGCAATTTTTATTGAAAGTGAAGCTGATAGTCCAAGCGGGGCTGATGTTGGAGAACTTGAAGCGGTTGAAAATGATTTGTTGGTAGATTCAGAAGATGAAACAACTATAGAACTTGCGCCAGGAATGATTGCTTCACTTAATCCAGGAGAAAAAGCAAAAGCTACTAATCCAGGAAGACCAAATGCACAATTTGACCCGTTTGTGACAAGTATTTTAAGACAAATAGGAAGTGCCCTAGAAGTTCCGTATGAACTTTTGATTAAGCATTTTACGGCAAGTTATTCAGCAAGCCGTGCAGCACTTTTAGAAGCATGGAAAATGTTTAGAAAGAGACGAGAATGGTTTTCTGAAAACTTCACTCAACCAATTTACGAAGAATGGTTAAATGAAGCGTATTTGTTAGGGAGAATAGAACTTAAAAACTATGGAACTGATTTTCTTATAGATAAAGCCTGGTGCGGTTCACAATGGAACGGACCAAGTCAAGGACAAATTGACCCATTAAAAGAGGCAAATGCTGCTGTTATAAGAATTAATAATGGATTATCAACTAGAACTAGAGAAACAGCAGAGCTTAATGGTGGAGATTTTGAACAAAATGTAAGAATTTTAGCAAAAGAAAATAAATTATTAAAAGAGAAAGGAGTGGTAATAAATGGCGAAACAACTAAAATTTTGGAATCTAGTGAAGAATGATGAAGAAAAAACGGCGGAACTGATACTTTATGGGAGTATAGGAAGTGATGAGTATTGGGATGATATATCCGATAAGGTATTTAAACAAGATATAGAAAACCTTGGAGATGTGGAAAACATTATTTTACACATAAATAGTCCAGGTGGAAGTGTATTTAGTGCTGTGGCAATAGCAAATACTCTTAAAAATCACAAAGCTAAAGTGACAGCAAATATTGATGGATTAGCAGCGAGTGCCGCAACTATTATAACAAGTGCCTGTGATACTGTAAGAATGCCTAAAAATGCTTTATTTATGATTCACAATCCGATTACTTTTGCTTATGGGAATAATCAAGAAATGCAGAAAACTGTTGAAATGCTTGATAAGGTTAAAAACAGTATTATTGAAACATATTTAAATAAAGCAAAAACAGACAAGGAAACTTTATCTGAACTAATGGATAATGAAACTTGGATGGATGCAGAAACAGCTAAGGAATATGGTTTTATTGACGAAATTGTGGATGAAGAAGTGGGAAAAGAATTTGTAGAAAATAAATTAATTATAAATAACATGGCTTTTGATATTTCAAAATTTAAAAATTTTAGAAAAGCAAAAGATACAGTTATTGATAATAAAAAAAATATTAAGGAGGTAAAAATGACTTTAGAGGAGTTAAAAAACCAATTCCCTGATTTGTATGATTATGTATTAAATGAGGGAAAAAAGATTGGAAAAGAGGAAGAAAGGGAAAGAATAAAAGCTATTGATGATATAGGGGTCAATAATTATTCTGACTTAATAGAAAATGCAAAATATGTAAATCCTATCTCAGCTAGTGAGTTGGCTATCAATATTTTGAAAAAGCAAAAAGAAGAAAAAGCTCAAAAGTTGCAAAATATTAAAAACGAAAGCCAAGATAATTTTATACCACCAGTTGCGAATGATGGGACATTGCCTGGTAAAAAAGAAGAAAAACGATTTATGGGACTTGATATTATGACTATTTTTTCTAGAATGAATAAAAAAACAGAGGAGGGAAAATAAATGGATTTTGTAGCAAAAGGTAATGAATATACCAGCGAACAATTTTTGAGCGGTACAGGACACAAATATATGGAATTTGAAGTGCCCCAAGGTAAAAGTGTAAAAAGAGGTGATGCTGTAAATGCAACTGCTGAACTTTCAGATGGAACTGATTTGTTTGGAATAGTTATGGAAAATGCTGACGGAACAACGGTAAAAACTAAAACAACTGTAGCTATTTCAGGGGAATTCATTTTTGAGGGATTAAATGTGAAAGCAGGTACACAAAAAGCAGATTTTACAAAAGCAGCTAGAGATAAAGGTATTGTAATAAAAGGATTAGGAGGTAAGGAATAATGCCAGCAGTAATAGAATTTATTGGGTTGTATGACCAGAATGTGATTAGACCAAAATCATTTATAAAAGACAGTTATTTTAAAAATAGAAAAACATCAGAAAATCAAAAAATGGAAATAGAATTTAGAAAAGGAAGACAGCTTGTAGCTCCTTATGTATCTGAATTTATTCCAGGAACAGAAATGGTAAAGAACACTTATGAAAGTAAATTTTTTCAAGCTCCAAAAGTAGCACCAAAAAGAACTTTTTCGGCTTTTGAGTTGTTTTTTAACAAGACAGCAGGGGAAACAATTTATGGCGGAAAAAGCCCTGAAGAACGAAAAGCGGACTTACTTGCAGAATCTTTTGCGGAATTTGAGGAACAAATTACAAGAAGAGAAGAAATAATGTGTACTGAAGCATTGTTTAAAGGAAAAGTGGTTGTAGAAGGCGAAGGAATAAAAGGAGAAATCGATTTTGGAACAGTTGAAGAAATTACACCAGCTGTTTTATGGACTCAACCTAATGCCGATATAATTGGAGATTTACAGGCAGCTATAACAAAAATCGGGAAAGTTACAGGATTAAGACCTGAAATGATATTAATGGATCCTGTGGCAGCAAAATTATTTGTAGATAATGAAAAAATTCAGAAGTTGTTGGATGTAAAAAATTATAACGTAGGAAAAGTAGATCCAAGAGAAACAGCAGCAGGAGCCGTTTATATTGGAACAATAGCACCTTTTGGGTTGCCGATTTATTCTTATCAATCTCAATACTCTGTATTAAATGCTGATGGAAAAACTTATAGTGATAAGGATTTAATTCCTGAAGGGAAAGTTCTATTAGCACCAAGCAACAATAAAATTATGTACGGACCAGCAGCAGATGTGAAACAAGGGATAATTGTAGCAGAGCGTTCAGTATTTACAGATGAAGATTCAAAATCTAACACTGTAGAAATTAGGACAGAATCAAGACCTTTACCAGTAGTGTATGATATTGAAGCTATAAAAATATTGAAAGTTAAATAGGAGGTAATGATGAAATTTAGAACATTAAAACCTATGATTTATGGTGGAGTTAGTTATGAAGTAGATGCTGAAGTAGATATACAAGAAAAATCAGTAATAAAAAGTTGCCTTGAAAGAGGGCTTATTGCCGAAATAAACGGTAAAACTGAAAAGCCTGAAGAATCAATTGAAACAGAAAATGCTGAAGAAACAGCCGAAAAAGGTACAAAAAATAGTAAAAAGTAGGTAAAAGAATGAATTTTAAAGATGTTTTAGAGAATGATATACAAAATGTATTTTTAAATTCAGAAGAATTTGGAGAAACACATAATTTAAATGGTATTGATGTTATTTGTGTGACAGATGAGGACAGTTTTCAAGAAAAGGAAATTAGTGGGAAATTAACAATAGAAAGTGGTTTTTACAAGGAAGGGATTACAGTATTTATTGATAAAAAATATTTGAAATATAAGCCTGAAGGCAATATGAGGATAGATTTTGATAACAAGGAATGGATAGTTGCCAACTGTAAAGAGAACTTTGGTATGTATGAACTTGATTTGTATAGATACACGGATTAGGAGTTGATTTAGATGTTTACGATTGAATTTGATGAAACTTTATTAAGTAATATAGAACAGAAGTTTGAGGAATTTCCGGAAGAAGCGCATCGAGGATTTGCACTTGCCATAAACAGAGTTTCAAATATGACTAAAACTCGAATGATAAGAAATGCAACTAAAACATACACAGTGAAATATGGTGAATTATTGAAAAATTTAACTGTTAGAAAAGCTTTTCCGCATCAATTGATAGGACAAATTCATTCCCGTGGAAATTTTTTGGGATTAGATAATTTTCAATTAAATCCAAGCACTAGACAAGGACGAATTCCTGTTACAGCATCTGTAAAATCAGGAAGTACATTTTCTTTAAATGATAATACATTTATAGCGTATAGAGATGGGCATTTGGGAGCATTTGAAAGAGCAGGAAGTGGAAGGTTGCCAATTCAAAGAAAATATGGTCCTTCTGCCCCACAAATGTTGGGACCTACAAATTCTTTGCCTGATTTGGAAGAATTTATAAATAAAAAAACTGAAGAAAGATTTTTTCATGAACTTTCTAGAATTTTATTAGGAATAGGTGGAAGAAAGAAGACATGAGTATTAAAGCAATTGAAAAAAATTTGTATAACTTTTTGTGCGAGGAATTTAAGGAAGCTAAATCTCAAATACAAATATTTCGTGGAGCATTGCCTATCAGGAGATATAGTGAGATTGATAAAAATAGCGGACAAAGAAAGCCGTTTTTTCCTTGTGTGACTTTGAGATTATTAAGTTCAAGACAAGTTACAGAAGGAATGGATAGTTATGACTGCGATGCCACATTTGAAATAATAGTTGGTACTAAAAATGAGGATTATATTGATAATCTTTGCAAATGTGAAGAAATTAGAAGTAAACTTTTAACTAAAGTTTATGATGAAAGAGGATGGGCGATACGGGAAGATAAAGAATTTAAGTGCGATTTATATAGCGACGAGTTTGGAGATTTTATATTTTCAAGAATTACATTTACAGTTTGGGATTACCCTGTTGAGCCTGAAATTTTGAAGGAGGAATAATGGAAGATAAAAAGCAATATATTTATTTAGGAGATACGCTTGAATTTAAAGACATTAGATTTACAAAGGGTGTTATTTACTACAGCAATGAAGTAATTGAAGCAAAACTTGAGAAATATCCGCTTTTGAAAAGAATTTTGGTGGATGTTAATCAAGCCAGTGAAGCGTTACAAAATGAAAAATTGCTTGAAACAGTAACGCAGCAAATTAAAGACCAAATAAGAGAGGAGGCTGAATAATGGGGTATAAACATGGAACTTATCAAACTGAGACATCGAGTGACATATCACTACCGATAGTGCTTGATTACGGGCATTTTATTGTAGGAACTGCACCGATGAATAAAGTGAAAAAAGAAAATAGAAGAGTGAACGAGATTGTAAGATTAGGAACTTATAAAGAAGCTATTCAGTATTTTGGAGACACTTACGACTTAGATTTTTCAATTTCACAAGCAATAAAAGTATTTTTTGAATTGTATGGAGTAGCACCACTTTATGTTGTGAATATCCTGGATATTAAAAAACATAAAACAGTTAAAAAAACTCAAAACGATTTGAGCTTAACAAATGGTAAAGTTGTTATTCCAAATCACAAATTGATAACAGATACGTTAGTAGTTAAAGAAAATGCAACATCACAAGTTATTTCAGACGCTGTAACGATGTGGACGGATGAAGGTCTTGAAATATATGCTAAACCATCGAATGGTACTAAAATTGATATTGAATATGAAGAAATCGACTTGTCAAAAGTAACGAAAGCACAGGCTTTAGGTGGATATGATATTTCAACAATGAAAAGAGCAGGATTAGAGCTATTAGATGAGGTTTATTTAAAATATTCGGAATTGCCGGCATTCATTGATGTTCCTGATTTTTCAAGTGATAGTGAAGTTGCTGCAATTATGCAAACAAAAGCTAAAAATATAAATGGAAATATGTTTGAAGCAATTGCATTGATTAATGCACCAATAGACAAGCCTTATGACCAAATCCCAAAATGGAAAGATGATAATAATATTAACGGAAATGACCAAATTGTATTATACGGAACATTAGGATTAGCTGGCAAGAAATATATTCAGTCTATTCAGTATGCTGCTTTGTCGTTGCTGGTAGACGACGAGAAGAGTGGTGCGCCTTCACAGGTGCCGTCTAACTTCGCATATAAATGTGACAGTTTATATTGGAAAAATTCAAATGGAAAATTAGAGGAAATAATTTTAGATAAAGAACAACAGGCTAATTTTTTAAATAAAAATGGAGTAGTTACAGCTATTAATTTCAAAGGTTGGCGTTGCTGGGGGTCTGAAACTGCACTTAATCCAATGGCAACAGATCCAAAGGACAAATTCATAAACACTCGTAGAATGTTTAAATATGTTGGAAATGAATTAGTTATAAGTCTTTTTGACCAAGTGGATAAAACATTCTCTAAAAAATTAGCTGAAACAGTAACAAAATCAATGAATATTAGATTGAATGCTATTGTGGCTAGAAATGATTTGTTAAGTGCAAGTGCAACTTTATCAAGCGAGGATAACGACCCTATTAATGTTATGAATGGTGATATAACTTGGGTTATTAAGCTAGGAGTAATTCCAGGCATGAAATCGGCAACATTTAAGAAAAAATATGATGTAGACGCATTGACTGAGTTTGCGAAGAGTCTAGGAAAATAGGAGGAATGAAGAAATGGCTAAAAAGAAACTGCCTTTAGGAATTGTTGACGCTGACCTTTATGTCAATGGTTCAAACGCATTAGAAGGAGTTGGAGTAGTAGAACTTCCAAACGTTGAGTCCGCAACAATAACAACTGAACAGTTTGGAATGGCTGCGGAATTTGAAGCACCGCTAATTGGGCATTACAAAAAAATGTCAGCAAAAGTAAAAATGGATAGTATGAATGATACATTATTAAATTTTAACAATAATGATTCAATCACACTAGAGTGTCTAGGAGCTTTACAAGAATTAGATAGAATGTCGCACTCACCAAAAGTAACTGGTGCAGATGCAACATTGAAAGGATTTATCACAAAATTTGATGGTCCAAAGGTTGAAAACGGTAAAAAATTTGAAGGTTCGTTTGATTTGAGCATTACTTATTATAAATTAACAATAAATGGTAAAACAATCATTGAAATTGATGTATTGAACGGAATTTCAAATGTAAATGGAAGTTTTAACAATATCATAAGACAATTATTAGGACATATTTAGGAGGATAAGAATGATTATAAAATTAACAAAAGAATATGAATTAGGAAGTAAAAAATATAAAGAAATAGATTTAAAACTGGATAATTTAACAGGAGCAGATTTATTAGAATGTGGAAAAGATTATAAGTCGAGAATGAAATCCAATGCTGAAAATTTTAAAGATTTTGATGACGCTTGGGCTTTGACTGTAGCTGAAAGAGCATCAGGTATTAAATATGGGCATTTAATAACCTTAGGCGCTGAAGACTTTTTAAAAGTGGTAAATCAAACTAAGAATTTTTTAGTAAAAGGTTGGGGAACGGACGAAGACAAGGACGAGAAAGCTCCAACGGCAGAAGCGTAACAGATGACTTTTTAGACTTGATTACAGATTTATTGAGCGGACTTAACTATTTTAAAATGAATATCAGTTATGAAACGCTTATGAAATGCACATTTGATGAGCTGGATTACTGGATAGCAAGAGCTAATAAACTGATTGAAGAAGAAAAGATAAGACAAGAAGAAAGTGAATAAAAAATGGGGATTAGTCATCCCCGCCAATGAAAATTGATAAAAATTTAAATAGAACTACAACAAGAGCTATGACTGTAATTACAGGACTTATAGCAAACATAAACGATAGAAATATAAATAAGAAAAATAATGATGGAATAGATACAACTAGACCAAATAATATTATTAAAGTTATTTCTAGCGGAGTGTATTTTTTATCTGATTTATTAATTTTCATAAAAATCACCTCTTTGATTTATTTAATATATTATACCATATTTGAGAGAAAAGGAGGAAAATTGTGGCAAAAAATTTAGAGCTGAACATAGTTCTAGGTGCGGCAGTAGCTAGTGCTATTAACGGAATGAGCCAAGTTGCAAATGCTTTAAAAAATACAACGAAATCTGTCAAAGAATTTGAAAAAGAAATCAAAAGCATGGAAAAAGCACAAAAAGCTTTTCAAAATATGGACAAGGCTCGTGATGGATTAAATAAAATTAATTCAGAATATAAAAAAGCTGCTGAACATTTGCAAAAATTGAAAGCCGAATACGAAAGAACTGGGAGCAGTAATAAACAACTGGCTAAGGAAATAGAACAGGCTGAAAAGAATGTCGGAAAATTGAATAAGCAAAAAGAACGGCAACAGCATGTATTTGAAGCTGCAAGAAGTAAGATAGAAGCGGAAGGTGCTAGCCTGTCTAATTATAGAAGCAAGGTTCAAGAAGTTGAAAAAGAAATTGAGAAAATGAATAAGCTGAAAGAGGCTCAGAAAAGATATGATGCTAGGCAAGAAACTGTTGGGAAAATGAAAGACTTTGGAGATAAGCAAATAATGCAAGGTATGGGAATGGCTGGAGCTTTGGCTGTTCCTGTTAAATTAGCAGTTGACTTGGAAAATGCACAAGCAGACTTAAAAAAAGTTGCTGATTTTAGTTCAAAACAAATGGAAACAGGATTTTATAAAGCAATGAGGAACTTTAGTGAAAACAGTCCACTATCTCAAGTAGAATTATTTCAAATTGCAGGAGCAGGGGCTCAAGCGGGAATAAAAACAGATGAATTGGAAAGATATACTAAAGATGCAGCTAAAATCAAAGTAGCTTTTGATATGAATACTGAGGCAGCAGGAAACTTTTTGGCAAAAACAAGGGCACAATTAAATTTGGATCAGAATGGAGTAATGCAGTATGCTAATGTAATTAACTATTTAGCAAATAATGTAGCAGCAACAGCTCCAGAAATTGCTGATATTTCAAGTAGAGTTGCCGGATTAGGTGGAATGGCTGGTATTTCTAAAGAGGGAGTTGCGGCATTAGGAGCAAGTTTAGTATCGGTTGGAGTACCTTCAGAAGTTGCAGCGACTGGATTGAAAAATATCTCATTAGGATTAATGGCTGGAACATCGGCAACTAAAAAACAAGCGGCAGCTTTTAAATCTTTGGGATTAGATGTAGAAGATGTGGCAAAAAGAATGACGAAAGATGGAGAAGGTACATTAATTGATGTTTTTCAAAGGATAAAGAAACTTCCAAAGGATGTACAGGCGGCGACACTTAAAAATTTATTTGGTAAAGAATCTATTCAGTCTGCATCGGAATTGGCAAAACATATAGATGAAGTTAGTAAAAATATGAAAAATGCACACGATAAATCTAAAACTAATGGTAGTGTTGATGCGGAATACAATCAAAGATTAAAGACAATGGGAAATGCCTTTTCGACTTTAAAAAATAGAGTTGTAAACATGGGTGTAGATTTAGGTTCGGCATTAGGTCCAAGTTTAGTTCAAGTTGCAAATTCTATTGGTCCATTAATTAAGAAATTTTCTCAGTTAATACAAAAACATCCACAATTAACTGCAAACATTCTAAAAGCTGTAGCTGGATTTGCAGCATTTAAAATAGGGATTGGTGGATTAGCGAAAGGATTTGCACCTGTATATAGTGGCATATCAAAAGGAATTTCGATATTTGATAAATTTAAAGCAGCAGGAAGTTTTACAGAAGGATTTAAAACGGCATTTCCAACAATTTCTAAAATTGGCTCAATGTTCAAAAAAGTAGGCTTGGCGATCAAAGCGGCTTTTATGGCAAATCCTGTTATTTTAATAATTGTTGCAATAGTGGCTGTCATAGCAATTGTTGTAGTTTTATATAATAAATGTGCTTGGTTTAGGAATGGAGTGAATGCGATATTTAAAGCAGTAGCTAACTTTATAAAACAAGTCTGGCAAGGGATCAAACCAACTGTAATGAACGTGATAACAGGGATAAAAAATATTGTTAAACAAGGTGTTGATTTTATTAAACTAGTTTGGAAAATAATTAAACCGACAGTAATGGAGGTGTGGAATGCTATTAAGATGGCAGCAAGTGTTGCAATGAAAGGAATAACGATACTTGTAAAAGCATCTATCGCTGTTTTAAAAGCTATATGGAGAGTTTTGAAACCTGTTGTGGTTGCTGTTTGGAATGCAATCAAAGCAGTTGTGCTTGTGGTGATTAAAATAATAGCTGTATATATTAAGACATACATTAATATTATAAAAGTGGCTTGGAAAGTATTGACAATAGCTGTAAAGGTTGTATGGACCGTGATAAAAGCTGTAATTTTAGTTGTTATTGTTGCTATTGTCGTTGTAATCAGGACAAATATTATGATAATAAAAACTATATGGAAAGGTTTAGTTGCAGTTGCACGATTTGTTTGGAATGCAATTAAAGGTGTGGTTATTCCTGTATGGAATGCTATTAAATCAACAGCATTAGCATTATGGAATGCTCTAAAAAGTGGAATAACAACAGTAGGTTCATTTTTTAAATCAACTTGGGAAGGAATAAAAGGAGCCGCAATTGCTGTGTGGAATGGTATTAAATCAGCATTTGATAAAGTTGTTGAAGGATTGAAAAGTGCAATTAGCGGTGTTGTAAAATTTTTCACGGATAAATGGAACGGCTTAAAAAATATGGTTTCAAAAGGGCTTGGAGCAGTTGGAAATTTTTTAGGATTTGGGAAAAATGCAGCAGGAACTAACTACTGGAGTGGAGGACTTACAACAGTAGCAGAACGTGGAGCTGAATTAATTCAAATACCAGGTAAACCAGCCTTCTTAGCAGAACACGAAATGTTATTGAATTTACCTCGTGGTACTCAAATCTTGAATAATCGTGAAACTAAAAATAGCTTTAGAGATAAGATTAGTGGACTAAAAGAGAGAATGTCAGGGCTTAGAAGTAATGAAGGTTCGAGCGGTGGAGACACTATTAATATTAGTATAACAGTAAATGGGAATGCTGATACTAGTGCAATTGAAAAAGCAGTAATGAGAGCATTAGAAAAAGCTAGAAATAAAAAAGAAAGGACGGCATTTGCATAATGGCGAAAGTAAAAGTGTATAAAACAGTTTCGGGCGATACTTGGGACTTGATAGCATATAAGGTTTATGGAAGCGAAGGCTATTATCATGACCTTATAAGAAGTAATTTAGCTTTAATTGACATCGCCGTTTTTGACGCAAATATTCCAATTATCATTCCTGAAATTGCTGAAGAAAGTGATAATGATACAAGTTTACCGCCGTGGAAGAGAGGTGAATAGGAATGGCATTTGCCAGAAGTATTAGGGTTATAGTTATATTTAATAAAGTTGATATTTCTGATGAGATAGCACATTCTATTTCATCTCTTAACTACACAGATAATTCCAAGAATGCTATAGATGATTTGGAAATAGAACTAGAAAACTTAGATTATCGCTGGCTTAAAGAGTGGTATCCTGACGAGAACGCCCAACTACTTGTTGGGATTCACGAAGAGCTGGAAAATGAAACTAATTTTTTGGACTTGGGAACTTTTTATGTGGACGAGCCGACTTTTGAAGACCATAAACTTACTTTAAAGTGCTTGGCTTTGCCGCTTGATCAGAATATTAGAGACCAGAAAAACAGTGTCGCTTGGGAGAGTATAACTTTGAAAGAGCTTGTTACACGGATTGCAAATAAACACGAAATGAATGTAGAGATTTATGCGGAGAACGTATTCTTTGAGAGATTAGACCAAAATCAGGAAACGGATTTAGCCTTTATTAACCGAGTTATAAAAGAGATTGGCTTGAATATGAAAGTATCTGATGACAAGATAATTATTTTTGATGATGAAGAAATGGAAAAGAATGATACTATTGAAGTTTTTAACATTAAAGATTATAGGATTAGAAGTTTCAGCTTAAAAAAGAAAAATAAAGGGATTTACGATAAAGTCGAAGTTTCGTATTACGATCCTGATAAGAAAAAAGTTGTTAAGGAAATCATTACAAAAGAGGAACTTGACAAGCGTAATCAAGTTACAACTGAAGAAAAAGAATCTAAAAGTAAAGACAGTAAGAAAACTAACAAGAAAAGCCAGAAAAAGGCTAGTAAAAAGCCAATTAAAAAGATTAAATCCAAGAAAAAATAAGAGGCTAAAATGAAGAAAAGAAAAACAGTCAAAGAATCAAAAGAAAAATTGCAAAAGAAAGCAGAAAATAAAAAAACAAGGACTAAAAGAACTAGAACCTTAAAAGTTAGAACTAGGGGGAAAACAGAACCAAAAAAAGTTGCAAAAAAGACCCTGAAAGATAATCTTAAACAAGAGTATCAAATAACTTTAAATGTTGACGGAAGCACTAAATATTTGGCAGGAACAATAATTGAGCTTGATGAAAGCTGGGGAAAGTTTGAAGGCAAATATGTAATTGACAAGGTAACGCACGAGATAAGCGGTGATTATACTTGCGAAATTACAGCAATGAAACTTGGAGCGAGAGAAAATGCAGAAAAAAAAGCAATAGCTCAAACTAAAGAAGAACAAAGAAAAAAAGAAGCTGAAAAACAAGCTAAAAAGGCTAATAATAAAAAAGGTGGAAGCGGTAAAAGAACAGATAAGAAAAGTACTAAGAAGCCAAGAAAAAGAGTAAGAGATAAGAAAAGCACTAAAAAATCTGGTAAAAAGAAATAAATTGATGTAGGACAATGACAATATAAAATTATATACAATTATTGTAATGATTGGAAAGGAGCAGAATGGATTTAGGAAGTTTTATAAAAATCATTACATTAGTTTTAGAAATAATTTTAGAAATTCTAAAATATTGCAATAAAAAACAAAAAACTAAAAAAAGGAAGAAAAAAATAAAATGAAAAATTTTGAAATGATATTAAATATTTTGGTACTAATTGTAATTGTTATTCATTGGGTACTAAGATACATTGAGCACAAAAAGAAAGACAAATAAAAAAAGCCCTAGCTGTAAAAGGGCTTAACTGAAAGTCTTATTAATCATTACAATATAATTGTATCATATTTTATAAAAATGTCAAGAGAAATACGGACAATGGCAATTGAATATATGACTGTGAAACTAAAATATTTGTTTTTGAAAGAGTATAGAAAATTTTAATTTTTCTTAAAAATAAGGTATAATATAATAAAATTATTTTTAGGAGGAATTTTATGAAAATATTTATAATTTTGTTTTTAGTTTTATTTTTAATTCTGATATTTCAAGTAATCAGATTGCTTTCTTTTGCAATCAAGAAAAAGGAACTATCTAAAGAAATAAAAAAAACTTGTATTGTATTTTTGTGTAATATATTTGTTTTTTTCTTAGTTGGAGTGACAGCACCTGAGAATATAAAAAATAAAGCAAAAGAATCAGGGATGAAGAAGAAAGCCGAAAAGGTTAAAGAAGTTAAAAAGAAAGTTGAAAAAAATAAGAAACAAGTTAAATTGGCTAGTCAAGACGACTTAAAATATGAAGTATTGAAAAATTCAAGAGATACAAGTAATTTAACTAAAAAAGAAAACACAATAGATATATTAGTTAAAGATAATATTTCTGAAGAGAATCTCAAAAAAGTAATGAGAAAAGCAGGAAAAGAGCAAATAAAAGATGCGGATATTTTGTTTATTCGTGCTTATGGAGATAAAAAATTCTTTAATCTTGGTGGCGAAACACATGGAATGATAACTTATTATCCTGATGGAACTGTGAAAGATGAAACTTACAGGGCTAAAAAGGAAATTCCGAGCGATAAAGAAAAAGATATTTATATTGATTATTCAAAAACACTTCATGAAACTTTAAAATCAAAAGGAAACTATACCAAACAAGAAGAAGAAAATATTGAAGAAGAAATCAATAAAAAAATAGCTAAGAAATATGGAATTTCACCAGAAGAAGTAGAAAAAATCTTTGATAAAGTTGTTATTTATCAGGGTATGTAGTTTATTTTAAAAATTTTAAAAAAAAGTTCTTGACTTTTTACACGGGATAATATATAATATATTCACGGGTAGAAAGTGGGTGGAAAATGAAAAAAATTGGACGACCAAAAAGTGATAATCCAAGAAATATAAGATTGGAAATAACTTTGAATAAAGATGAAAATGAAAAATTGAAAAGAATGTCAGAAACTTTAAAATTAAGTAAGACAAGTACAATTGTAAAAGGATTAGAACTTTTGGAAAAAGAATTGGATAAATAAAAAAATACCCTCTATCCAAAATGAACAGAGAGTATATAGATAATAATATCTCACCAATACTATTATACTATATATTCTCTTAAAAAACAAATATTTTAGGAGGAAAATTTTATGTCAGAAAAACAAGAATTAGCATTTGGAATTGCACAGGAGCTTTTAGATGAACATAATCAGGAATTAAAAGAATTAGGAGATAAATTCTTTGGAGAATTTGACAAAGTGTTCAGAATTTTATCAAAGGAAGGATATAAGGCGACAGATTTTGAAGGTTTAATGTATGACTATTTAGGAGTTCTAAAAAGAGAATACTACAAAGCTGGAGAAAAAATAGGAAGTTTGATTTAATATAGTATAATGGAGGATAAAAGAATGAATGAATTACAAGTTATAAATGATGAAAGATTTCAAATATTCAGTAAAGAAAATTTAGGAAGTGTAAGAACAATATTGGTGGATAACGAAGTATGGTTTTGTATAAAAGATGTTTGCGATATATTAGAATTGACAAATCCTACTGTTGTAGCCAAGAGATTAGATGAAGATGAAGTGACTAAGTTTAACTTAGGGAGTAAATTTGGTATTACCAACTTCACAAACGAAAGCGGATTATATACTCTGATATTACGAAGTGACAAAAAAGAAGCTAAACCATTTAGAAAATGGATAACATCAGAAGTTATTCCAGCAATCAGAAAAACAGGAAAATATGAAGAGAAGAAAAAACCTCTTACACAGGCTGAATTAATTTTACAGCAGGCTCAATGGATGGTTGAAGCCGAGAGCAGAATCAATAATATCGAGAACAATGTGATTGGACTTGCAAACACTATTGAGGATAACGACAAGAGCATAAAAAGGTTGGAAAACAATCAAAGAAGAACAGTAACAAGCAACCATTTAACAGTAATAGCCTATGCCAACATAAAAGGGATAAAGCCAAAATCATACCACGCACCTTCTATAGGAAAGAAAGCGACTAAGATATGCAGGGAAAAGGATTTATTAATAGGAACAACGGTTGACAGCCGATATGGATTAATAAATACTTATCCTGTAGAAGTTCTGGATGAAATATTTTTTGAATAGTAGAATTTTTGTTAAGAAAAAGGTATAATATTTATATTAAACCCCCTATAATACTAGTTGATATACATAGGGCTTTTAAATAAAATCACAGTCATTAATTTGATTGTGATTTTTTTGTTACAAAAAAAGTGATAAGGCAGGTGGTTAAATTGATTGAAACATTAAAAGCAGGAGAAGTAAGTGCGATAGATTCAAAAACTGGAAAAGTAAGAGTGCTGTTAAAGGGCGATGACGATAAAACAACGGACTGGCTTAATGTATTAGTTCCTTACTCTGAAAGTCATAGCGATAATTATACACTCAGTTTAGAGCAAACTGTTTATTGCTTATTCTTTTCAGAAATGCCTGAACAAGGAGTTGTGCTTGGTTGTCCTATGCGAGGTGCTTCCAGTAGTGAAAGTGAAGTGAAAAGAACTTTTTCTGATGGGGGTAGTTGGAGCTATGATAAAAATACATTGACTTTGAATATTGAAAAAATTGTGATTAATGGAGATTTAGAGGTCAGCGGAACTACAAAAACTGGCGGAAGCATTAATCTTAATACACATAAACATGATGGTGTTACTGCTGGTGGAGATATGAGTGGAGGTCCGCAATGATAGGAAGTCTTGGAGATGTAGTATTTGAAGTATCTGATGAAAAGATATTCTCAATTAACAATGCGATAAATAGAACATATAAATCTAAAATATTTGAACATACTGCAATATATGGTCCTGGTATGCTAAGGCATCAGGGGAGAGAATTAACAGAAGTAACTTTTGGAATTACATTAATTTCTTCATTAATACATGAAACAACGCCCTCGGAAGAGCTTGACAAAATAAAAACTATGTGGGAGTTCGGAGAATATGGTTATTTAACGCTCGGAGGTCAAACATTTGGAGCTTTCCCGTTTTTGGTGACAAATATAAATGAAAAAAACTCTTATTTCAACAGAGAAACTTCTGAATTTGATTATATAAATCTGGAATTAACTTTAAAAGAGTATATAGATAATCCTAAAAAATATAATCAGATAATAGAACAGTTAAAAGTTCAAAAAAAAGAGCAGGAGAAACTTACAGAAACGGAATCTGTGAATGTTGAAGCTGAACAGAAAACAAAATTACAGGAATTTGCAGAAAAAGTAAAAAGTAAAGTGGACAGTACACTTGAAAAAGTGGATAAAGCTATTCAAATTGCTGAAAATAAGAAAAAGGAAATATTAGATCAGCTTGAAAAAATCAAAAAAGACGTAAAAATTGATGAATTGATGGATTTGGTAAGGGTTGGAACAATTGCAGCAGACAAGGTTAATGAGATGATTGACTATGCTAAAAACTTTTCTGAAACAGATAGGCAGATTTTGATAAATTTTTTAAGAAATCAGATTGGAGGTAAATAATGATATATGTTTCATCTAACGAAGAAATAAATTACGCTCCAAAAAATTATGTTGAGGAAGTTGTAACAAACGTTGGAATGCTTTTAAGAGTCTGTAAGGAAGAACAGCCACTTAACCGTGATTTCAGTTTTGATAGCGATTTAATAGATAAAAATATAAATGTTGTAAAAAACAGGATAACCGCACAGTTGCTTGAAATGTTTAGGAAATACGAGCCGAGAGCAATTTTGAGAGCTACAGAGATAAAAATGGTGGATAAGTTTAATAATGATTTTGACATTGAATTAGGAATCGAGGTGATAAATATTGAGTGATACATTGAATGATGAATACGAGATTATAGATGCAGATTCTTGGGAGCTTAAAAGAGATATGATTAATAAATTCCAAGAATTGAGCGGAAGAAAATTGACAGAAGCGAGTCCAGAAACACTCATTTTTGAAACAGTTGCTTATATGATTGGATTGAGAGAAGAAAAATATAACGATGAAATGAAACAGAATTATTTAAGGTTTGCAAGGGATGAACGGCTGGATCTTAAAGGAGAGTTTTACGGAAACAGAGGTAAAAGACTTGTAGAACAGCCAGCAGTGGCAACTTTTAGATTTTATATTACTGATGTTCAAGCGACAGATATAATAATTCCAAAGGGGTCAAGGATTCAATACAATGAGTTGTATTTTTCAACAGATGAACAATACAAAATAGAAAAAGGCGATTTGTATGTAGATGGAATTGCAACTTGCAATATATCAGGAACTGTTGGGAATGACATACCAGTCGGACAAATTAACACGATGGTTGATATTTACCCACATTATGACAAGGTTGAGAATATTACGGCATCAAATAATGGAGCTGAAATAGAGCAAGATGATAATTACAGAGCTAGAATTAGAGAAATTCCTGAAAGTTTCACAACGGCTGGAAGCAAAGGAGCTTATGAATTTTGGGCTAAGTCAACAAGTACAAATATTGTTGATGTTGTAGCATATAGTCCAAGTGCGACAAATGTGGATATTTATGTTTTAACTGATTCTTTGACACTTACAAATGAGCTTAAAAAGAGAATTGAAGAAATGCTGAATACTGATAATATAAGACCTTTAACGGATAATGTAACAGTGAAACAAGCTATAAAAACATCATACGCAATTGATTTTGATTATTACATTGATAAGTCTAATGAAACGCTTGTAAATGTTATTAAAAATAATGTTGAAAAAGCTGTAAAAGATTTTAAAACTTGGCAGCAAAACAAAATGGGGAGAGATATTAATCCAGATGAGCTTATAAAATTGCTAAAATTAGCTGGAGTAAAAAGAGTTGTGTTAAGAAATCCCGCTTTTAAAGTTTTAGATTTTAATGAAATAGCAGAAAACACAAGTGTTACAAGCAATTATTTAGGAGTTGAAAATATATGATAACTATTGATGATTTAAATTTAACTGATATAGCGGCGAAGTCAACTTTGAATGATAAAACAACACTTTGGATTTATGAATCTATAAATTTTGCTATCAAAAAGAAGCATGATGCGATTAAAAGAAAGTTTTTCTTGGAATTATCAGAGTTAAATGATGTAGAGTTAGACTTTTTGATGTGGGAATATCACGTTGACTATATTGATTCAAATATCACAAGAGAGACTAAAATAAAATTAATAAAAAGGTCTGTTTTTTCACACTTTAACAAAGGTACTGTAGGCGGAATTAAAGAAATATGTGAAATATTATTTAATGGAAACGTTGAAATAATAGAATGGTTTAAATATGGAGGAAATCCTGGATATTTTAAAGTAAATACAGATGGGAATTTATCAGATTATGAAGGCTACAAGAAAATAATTGAAGTTGTAGAGCAGTATAAAAATATTCGTTCTTGGCTTGAAGGAATAAGGCTTTTGAGAAAAGAGGAAAAGAAAAATTATTATGGTTTTGTTGAAAAAAATAAAAAGAAATATTACTTGAACTCAACTGACATAAATATTCCAAATGAAATTATAACAGAAAATTTTGGAACAGTACACAGAACAAGGGTTCTAAGAGAAATAAGATAGGAGGTAAATTATGGCAAAATTTAATGGATTTATTTTAACGGAAAAAGGAAGAGAATTATTAGCAAAAGGATTAGCAGGAGAAACAATAACATTCACTAAAATGGCGATAGGAGATGGAACATCATTAACTTCCGAAAGAGAAAGGACAGAGTTAGTCAATCAAATCACAACATTGCCAATTTTAAATATAAATGCTAAAAAAAATGGAACTTGTGAAATCAATGCGTTATTGACTAACAAATCTGTAACAACAGGTTTTTATATCAAAGAGTTAGGAATATTTGCACATGGGAATGATAATGTTGAAATACTTTATGCTTACAATATATCAACTAGTCCAGATTTTGTGCCACCTTTTTCAGCTAACAATGTCGTAGAAATTGAATATGTAGATACAATTATTGTGGATCAAGTGGCAAATGTGACAGCTGTTATTGATCCGAGCATCACGTATATTACTAAAAAATATGCGGATGAAAATTATTTAGTTAGTTCTAAATTAGCTGAAATTTTAGGACTGGAATTCGGCGGAAATATACAGGACATCGGCAATAAAACAAAAGGTAAGTTTTATTATGATAGTGTAACAAAATTTTACTACGAATGTATCGAAGACAACAGTCTAACTTACAACGACAGCGGGAAATTTAGACCTATATCGAATAAGCCGATTTCGGATAGATTAGAAAATTTGTTCAAAATTGAAAAACAAACAATTAATATTCCAAACGGCTTTATAGTATTCGTAAAGCAAGGAAATGTTGTGAGTGTAAATGTCTTGATTCAAGACAATGTAAATGATTTATTTTACCGAGAAAATCAAAAAATTGTTGATATTCCTCAAAATTTTCTGCCTGTTCCAGAATCGTATGAATTAGAGTCAAGTTTAGCTTGTAGTTCTTTAAGCGGAGCGAAAGGTCCCGCAAGGGTTCAAATTAATTCAACTACGATTAACATGTGGGGAGCAGAAAGAGGGTTTAATATTTTAAAAGGTTCAGTAACGTATTTTTCTAAAATCTAACAATCTATAGATAACCACTGAAAGTCCGTATTTTAACAGTGTAAAGTAAATAAATTTATGAATTTGTTCAGAATTTTGAAAAATATTTATTGATTTTACTAAGTTTTGTGGTTGTCAACTAATAGTTGACTGTTGAAAAAAATACAATTTATTTTTATGTAAGTGGTTCTTAAAACTAGTAAAATCGCTATTCCTAATTTTAAAATTCTAAAAAATTAAAGAAATGGAGTGATAAAAATGACAGTAATTTACATTTATTTAATTGCAACAATGGAGTGCATAGCACGACCGACAGTTACAACAGCAGAGGAATTTAAAAAAAATCCAAGTTTATTTTATCCTGACTGGAATGAAGAAACAATGAAATCCTCAACATCGTTACTTTCGAATCCAGTCATTGATTTAAAAACTGGAGAGCTTAGAGAAATGAGCGAAATAGAAAAACTGAAGTCTGGGAAAACAACTTTATCAGAGGGAAGTTACTTAGATGAAGTTAATGAAACAATCGTAACAATTGCAAAGCCGAATGAGTGGAGTATATGGGATAAAAATAGCAACACTTGGAAAGTTGACAATGATTTATTAAATGCAAAATTAAAAGAATTAAGAGAAAAAGCATTAAAAGACTTAGCAGAAGCTAAATCAAACTTTTTGAATCAGCCGCTTGGAATAGAGAAAGCTGGTAAAAAATACACATTTGAAAATAACGAAAGAAATAGAAACAGCTTATCTCTTAAAATGTCTTTGATGTGGACTTTAGAACAAGACAAGATTGAAAAAGTAAAAGTTTTAAATGATAAAGGATTAGTTGAATTTATCGAATTGGATCGAGCTGAATTAAAAGTTTTGGCTAAAAAGATTCAGGACATTTTAGAAATTGCTGACATGGCAGAGCAAATGGCGGTTGTTGGGATTAGTAGATACACTATTGATCAGATGTTAGATCTTAATGTAAGTGATTTTTTTCAAAATTAATTAAAAGGAGTGATTCAGATGAATAGATTTGAGAAAATATTTGATTATTTACTAAAAGTCGAAGGTGGATATTCAAACG
>ERZ773087.653-NODE-653-length-24843-cov-9.080644_pt1 | contig 24843 bp, 18 predicted proteins | sample MGYA00511375_ERZ773087 | MGnify/ENA primary metagenome ERZ773087 (study PRJEB29015, sample SAMEA2737995) | human oral metagenome | biome: human oral; feature: human-associated habitat; material: dental | place: China | collected 2063 ...
CAAGTTGTCTTGTCAGCTCATACCATGATGCATCACTGATAGATTTTGCTAAATTATGATTTTTTACCATATTTTTTATCTGTAAGTTTTCCGAAACTATCACTTGGTTTTCGTTTATAATTTCGCTTGAAATCTTATGCAGATAATCTTTTCTTGTATTAGTTATTTTCTCATGGCATAGTTCTATTTGTTTCCTTTTTTTCCGGTAGTTCCCGCTCCCTTTTGTTTTACCTGCTAATTGTCTTTGCAATTTTGTAAGCTTTTTCTCATATTTTTTAATTGTCTTCGGATTTTCATATTTCTTCCCATCTGATGTGATACATAAATCTTTTATTCCTAAATCCAATCCTATTTTCCCGTTTGTTTTTACAAGTGGACTATGTTCAGTTTCTACAAGAACAGACACATAGTACTTGCCGCTTGGTACCTTAGATATAGTTGCCGCCTTTATCCGACCTGAAAATTTTCTATGTAATTTTATTTTTACCCTTTTTAATTTTGGCAGCTTTATTCTTCCTCTATCAAAATCTACAGTTATATTCCCATTTGTAAAATTAGTTGTATATGATCTACGATTACTGTGCTTACTCTTAAACTTCGGATAACCTGCATGTTCTTTGAAAAACTTTTGATAAGCACTATCCATATTATAAATTGCATTTGTTAAAGCAAATTTATCTACTTCTTTTAGCCATTCATAAACTTTTTTCAGCTCTCTATTGCAATAATTATTACAATCTGTTTTACTGACAGACTTTTTTTCTTTTTCATAAGCATTTTTTCTGTACGCAAGGGTTTGATTATACACAAAACGACAACAGCCAAATGTCTTTGCTAACTGTATTTCTTGCTCTTTGTTTGGATAGATCCGATATCTATATGCCTTTAACATTAAGCTCACCCGCCTTTCTACCCTTGATTTTCTATATATTGCTTTAACATTTCTTCAGAGACATTGCCTGCGCTACAAGCAAAATATCCGTCCGTTTAAAATGTCTGTTCTTTGATTTCCATACTCCCATAACACCGGTTATTGTATCACAAGTATCTATTTTTTTGCTACCTTAACCCACCGTCTAAAGCCGGTGGGTTAAGGTAGCATTATTTCAACTTTCATGGTATAAGTTGTGATGAATATTTCGAATTTAATATTTAATCCCAAAATACATAAATTAAGTTCTTTGTCATAATACAATTATCAAAAAAATGTTATTGCTAACAAAGGAAATCTATACCAAGTCTATTATAACACAAAACAGCGATAATAAGCTGTCTTTAGTTGATTGTATCAGGACTATAAAAGTATCTGCAAAATACAATATAGCTACAATCTAAAACAGTATAAGTTCTTTGAAATATTGAACTTAAAAAGAACTAATCTTACTTTGTATACATGAATGTATATTAAAATTTTATCATATATAAAATATTTGTGGATCTTATGTAGTTATATGATAGGTCTATGCTACGGCTTTCTTTCAAATACATATTCGCTGTCACTGCTTAAATCCTCACGAAAATGATATCCCATACTGTTAAAATCATATAACTGTTCAGGTTTTTGTATATTTTTCTCTGCCATATATCTTACCATTTCACCACGAGCCATCTTGGCATAAGTTCCCTTGGAGACTAATTTATCACCTGATTTTTCACAAAATGTAACACTAATATACCTGTTATCTGAAGTCAGGTATTTTTCTATGCACTTTGAATACTCCTTTGAAGCCAAATTAATGATTATACCGTCATCATCTTTAAGGGCATCATAGAGTCTGTTACCCCATAAATCATATAAATCCTTATGGTTATTTATAGAAGCCTTTGCTTGCATTTCAAGCCTGTAGGAACACACACCGTCCATAGGTCTTAAGACACCGTAAAATGCCGACAGTATACGCAAATGTTTTTTGACATAGTCGATTTGGCAGTGTTCAAATACCTGTGGCGACATATGTTGGTAGGCTATGCCTTCATAGGCAAAAAGAGCCGGTGTCAGGTTTTCCCTAAGATTCATAGTTTGTATTCTTTCTATATTTTGTTTAACTATCTTATCATTACAATTCCAAAGTTTTTTTAGTTCAGCTTCAGAAAGAGTTCGTAACCATGACAAGATTTCTTCGCTTTGATCAATAAAGACAGGCAGATCCTCGGCTAAAAAAGTGTCGTTATCTGTTTTCATTTTCTTGGTTGGTGAAAGTATTATTTTCATAAATAAAGTCCTTTGTATTAAAATAGTGGATGTATCAGTTTATCTTTACTGCCTGCAATGAAAGCTTCATAGTATTGTTTCGTATATACTGGGTGCCGACTTCCTCAAATTTCATCCGTTTACCTAGAGTAATGCATTATTGACATTTAATTAATATCAGCAACAGTAAAGTAAATCTCAATTCACTTTATTATGAAATTGTCACAATCTATTAATAAAGCAGTAATAGGGCTAAACATCAACGATATACTACACCGGTTATAATAGACTCAACAACAATGTTCTTTATAATAATTTATTTCACGGAAAACGAATTATGTTTGTAGAAACTCTTTTTTAATATCTCAGCAGTTAATGCATATAGGAGTGAAACACCAAGTAAAGCCATGAAGGCATTAATAGGTATACTTACCAATCCCAGATATGAATTTATCGGGCTGTATATAATCACCGGTAAAAATATAGCTACACCCACTATAGCTATCAATAATCTATTGCTTGGCTTACTGACTAAGACCGGTCTTGCCGTTCTGACTATAAGCATTACAACTATAGCAGAAATAATAGACTCTAACATCCAGCCTGTATGGAATAATTCTTCATTTGACCTAAAAACAAAGAGCAATACCGCAAAGGTTATATAGTCAAATACCGAAGAAATAATACCAAACAAAACCATGAATTTCTTTATAAACTTCATGTCCCATTTAACAGGACTCTTTAGCCAGTCTTCATCAACCGAGTCTGAGGCAATTTGCAGTGCGGGGAAATCTGTCAGCAGATTTGTTAAAAGAATCTGCTTAGGTAATAAAGGTAGAAAATTCAAAAAGAGACTTGCCCCTGCCATTGAAAACATATTGCCAAAGTTTGCGCTCGTAGCTACAAATATATATTTCAAAGTGTTAATAAAAGTCCTTCTGCCTTCGTTTATGCCGGATATCAATACCTTTAAACTATTCTGTAAAATTACGATAGCAGCTGCATCCTTGGCTGTATCTGCTGCTGTATTTACAGATACTCCGACATCAGCCTGCTTTATGGCAGGAGAATCATTGATTCCATCACCCATGTAACCTACTATTTCTCCTGCCTGTTTATAAGCCATAATTATTTTTTCCTTTTGATTAGGGCTTATCTCAGCAAAAATATCTATGTCTAAAACCTTCTTATCCAAGTGGCTTAATGAATATGAATCCAAGTCCTCTCCCAACAAAATTTTTTCAGGATCAAGTCCTATTTGCCTGCCTATATTTTTTGCTATAAGATGGTTATCTCCGGTAATCATTTTTAGAGAGACCCCCAATCTATTCATCTCGGCAACAACATCCTTTATATCATCTTTTAACGGATCTATAAATAGTAGAAGACCCACGAAAACCATATCTTCAGCCTTTTGCTTTTGAATATCCATCTCATCTTCTATCAATTTATAGGCAAGCCCTAAAACCCTATATCCTTGACTTGAATACTTGTCAAATAAATCAAGTATTCGTGACTTGACCTCTTCAATGCCACCGCCGGTCTTATCTGAGTTTTCATAGGTTTTGCACACATTGAGCACATTTGTTAAAGCTCCCTTTGTAACCATTATATTTTTGCCGGAAAAAACCCGGTCAGTTCTTACCATAACACTCAGAAGTTTGAATTTAAAAGAATATGGTATTTCAAATAGTTTTGTATATTTAGAGAAATCATTTGTATTTGCATCTAAAATAGCGTTATCAATAGGGTTTACATATCCTTCCTGAAAATATGAGTTTATAGCTGCCAACTTATATATATTATCTGATTTTTTACCATTGCAATCTAAGGCAGCATCCAGCTTTACCTTTCCTTGAGTGATAGTCCCTGTTTTATCGGAACACATCACAGTCATTGAACCGAAGTTTTCAATAGCATTTAATTTCTTTACTATAACACCTTGTTTTGCCATTCTCTCAGCACCTTGTGATAAGTTTACACTTATAATAGCCGGAAGCATTTGAGGCGTTAAACCTACTGAAAGAGCCAGGGCAAACATAAAAGATTCCAAAAATGACTTATTTAAGACAATATTAAATACAAATATGAGACCAATTAATAAAGTTGTAATATGAAGTATTAAATTGCCAAAGTTTCTTATACCTTTTTCAAAATCCGTATCAGAGTCTTTTTCATCTAAAGATGCAGTGATTTTTCCAAACTCTGAATCTTTAGCCGGATTTACTATTACTGCCTTACCTGAACCGCTTATAACATGAGTTCCCATCCAAAGTGAATTTTTCCTATTGGAGAGTGCGGTATCGACCGGTATTCTTTGTGGGTTCTTTTCAACAGGGAAAGTTTCGCCGGTTAAACTTGACTCATCCATTGAAAGAGAATTCTCTTCAATAAGCAAACAATCCGCAGGTATCATATCCCCTGTTTTCACATTTATAATATCACCCACTGTCAGCATCGCATTATCTATTTCTTCAAACTTTCCGTCCCTTAAAACAGAGGATTTTACACTTACAGAAGAAAGAAGTTTCTTTACGGCATTATTAGCCTTACTTTCATGGTTATAGCTCAAAAATGCGGAAATCATAATAATTATTAGAATAATAATACCGTCAGAATAGTCTTTTAAGAAAATTGATAAAACCGCTGCAAAAATCAATATAATAATTATAGGATTTTTAAATTGGTTTATGAACATCTCTATATCCGAAGAAGACTTTCTTTCTTCTAAAATATTTTGTCCGTATTTATCTATTCTTTCCTGTGCTTCACGACTTGATAAGCCATCTTCACCGGTGTTCAATTGTTTTAATATATCATTTAAATCATAAGACCAGAATTCTTTCATAATCTTCTTGTGTGATAATAGGGTAATTATCATATACTCCTTTTCAGTTAATAAAATGACATAAATCTAAATCTTTGCTATAGTGTAATTATCAGAAAAAAATCTAACAAAGGAGATTTATGCCATTTACATTATAACACAAAGCAGTATTGATGAGGTAGAACTTGACCTATTGTGTAAAAAAGTTTTTTCAAAGTAGGTTACTGTACACGAGTGGTATATTCCTGTCTTTAACAGTTGTAGACATTGCAGTTGATTACTATAAGCCAATAGATAGGCGTAAAACTTAACTAAGATTGTCTATTTGGCTTATTAATATGCTAAAATAAGATATGTTCTTATGATATTTTAAGAATAACTTTTTGATACAATCAATTAAAGTTATCTCATCGGTGCTGTCTTGTGTTATAATGAGTATAGCGTAAATCTCCTTTGTTAAAATTTTTTTAACAATTATATTAGAGCAAAGATTTGGATTTATGCCTTTTTTATTGGATGAAATATGGAATTGTCAATGTTCATTACACATTAAGTGCGTGGTAGCTTTAAGTTAACTAATAAATCGGGAGGAAATACAATGATTACAGGAACAATTAAAAATAAGATTGATAAGATATGGCTTGATATTGCGGCAGGAGGAGTTACAAATCCACTAACAGTTATAGAGCAATTAACATATTTGATGTTTATACGCTCTCTTGATGAAAAAGAGATTGAGACGGAAGAGTTTGAAAATTTGATGGGAAAAGAGATGGATAAAATATTCCCACAAACCCCAAACGGTCAGTCAATGCGTTGGAGTAAGTTTAAAGACAGAGATCCTGTAGAAATTTTTAATATAATATCCCAAAGAGTATTTCCGGCGATAAAGAAGATGAAAAATTCTTATTTGCCTGATTTCAATGAACAAGGTGAGCTCATTGAAATTGAAGGAGAAGAAACTTGGGACGATGGCAAAACCGCTTTTTCAAAGTATATGGAAGATGCTATGTTTTTGATACCTACTCCATTGGTATTGCAAAAAATAATTACAGGTCTTGAGGATTTGTATCAGCATGATATAGCTGACAGGGATATGCAAGGAGATGTGTATGAATATATGCTTGGTAAAATAGCTTCTGCCGGTTTGGCAGGTCAGTTTCGTACGCCCAGACATATTATCAGAATGATGGTCGAGATTATTAAACCGACACCTGATGACAGTATATGCGATCCTGCCTGCGGTACAGCCGGATTTTTGGTAGGTACAGCCGAGTATATAAGGAAAGAATATGAAGACAGTATGAGCAGTGAGCAGTGGGAACATTTTGCAAGTACTATGTTTACAGGGTTTGATACAGATAAGACTATGTTGCGTATATCTACCATGAACCTGATGTTGCACTCAATTGATAAACCGGAAGTTGATTATATGGACAGTGCATCAAAGCAAAACAATATCAGTTCAAAGTATAGCGTATGCCTTGCAAATCCGCCATTTAAGGGAACTATAGATGCTGAAAGTATCAATGATAACTTAAAAGCCGTTACCAATACGAAGAAGACAGAGCTTTTATTTCTTGCTCTTTTTCTTAGGATGCTTCAAAAAGGCGGACGCTGTGCCTGCATAGTTCCTGACGGTGTGCTTTTTGGCAGCAGTAAGGCGCATAAGTCAATAAGAAAGGAACTAGTTGAAACTCATCAATTAAGAGCGGTTATTTCTATGCCTTCAGGGGTATTTAAGCCTTATGCAGGTGTATCTACTGCGGTTTTGGTATTTACCAAGACTGACGCAGGCGGTACTGATAAGGTGTGGTTTTATGATATGAAGGCTGACGGTTTCAGTCTTGATGATAAAAGGTCGGAAGTTTCGGAGAATGACATACCGGATATTATAGAAAGATTTAATAATATGGACGGCGAGGAAGGCAGGGAAAGAACAGAGCAAAGTTTCTTAGTTCCAAAGCAGGAAATAGTTGATAATGAGTATGATTTGTCAATTAATAAGTATAAAAAGACGGAATATGTGCCGGTTGAGTATCCGCCTACTGCTGAGATTTTGGAGAAGCTTTTTGCACTTGAGGAAGAGATTAAGGGAAATATGGATGAGCTTAAGAAGATGCTTGAGGAAAATTAAAAGAGTTGGAGAAAATTTGATATGCAAATTAAGCTAGGAGATTTTTTAAGGGAAATTTGTATTAAAACAGTAGTTAATAATGAATATCCGGTACTTACATCATCGAAGAATGGAATTTATTTGCAAAGTGAGTATTTTAATAAGCAAGTAGCAAGTAAAGACAACACCGGATATAAAATCATCAAAAAAGGGCAATTTACATATAGAGCTATGAGTGATACAGGAGAATTTTATCCTAATATGCTTAAGTGCGTAGATGTAGGAATTGTAAGTCCTGCATATCCGGTGTTTGAAATTACTAACAGGGATATTATTTATCCCCAGTATTTACAATATTTTTTTAGATCAAACACCTTTAGATATAATATATCAGGATTAGAACAGGGAAGCACTAGGACAAGTATAAAATTTAATAAAATGAAAAATATAAAAATTAAGTTACCACCATTATTAGAGCAAAAAAAAGTTATTATGATTTTAGACAGAGTTGGTAGTTTAATTTCTAAAAGACAGGAGCAGTTAAAGTATTTTGACGAACTTACAAAATCCCTATTTATAGAGATGTTTGGAGATCCGATTAAGAATGAAAAAGATTGGAGAATAAATAAATTTAGAGATATATGTACCGTTAGGCAAGGTTTACAGATTCCTATTTCAAAAAGGTTATTATATAAGGAAGATAATTGCTATGAATATATAACAGTTGCTTATTTACATGGTTCTAAAGAAAGAGAATATATAAAGAATCCAAAAGAAACAGTTATTTGCAATAAGGAAGATATACTTATGACTCGTACAGGTAACACAGGAATGGTAATAACGGGTGTACATGGAGTGTTTCATAACAATTTCTTTTTAATTGATTTTGATAGGTATAAGTTTGATAAATGTTTTCTTGTAGAATATCTTAATTTAGAATTGATACAATTAGATATAATGAGGAGAGCGGGAAGTTCTACTATACCAGATTTAAATCATGATGAATTTTATAAAATCAATGTATATGTTCCGCCCCTCGACCTACAAAAACGTTTTGCTGAATATGTCTCATCAATCGACAAATCGAAATTGGCAGTAAAAAAGAGTTTGGAAGAGTTGGAGATTTTGAAAAAGTCTTTAATGCAGAAATATTTTGCTTAGTATGTGTTTATCAAGATATTGTGTGGTATTCATAACTTCTAAAAATTTTTAATGTAAAAATCTTACATAAAAAAATATTCAGATGTTATAATGGTAAAAGCAAGGGATATTTTGGAGGTATAAGCTATGATTATAGAGCTAAGTGTAAAGAATTGCTATGCTTTTGAAGATACCATTATTTTTTCTATGAAAGCGGATATGCGAAATAAGAAGTTTGGAGCTAATGTACATAAGGAAAATAATTTTAATATACTGAAAACAGCAGGAATTTATGGACCTAATAATTCAGGAAAGACTTGTCTGATAAAATGTATCAGAGCGATAAAGGAAGTATTGTTAAATAGAAAAAGTGATTTGATGCCAAATATATTTACAAATAATAATGTATGCGAGCTGGGCGTAATATTCATGGCATCAGGTAGAAAGTTTTCATATAAATTTAAATATGATGCAGTAAAAGAAGAATACATATATGAATCCTTTTCAGAAGTTTTTAAGGATAAATATGGCAATGAAAAAGAGGAAAATTGGTTAGAGAAAGATACTGTAAAGGAAATATTTACATCTGTCGATCAAGACTTACAAGCTATGATTCCTATGATATCAAATAATAATTTGTTATATTATTTGATTGATACAAATAAGTTTGAAAAGCTAAGTGAGATGAAGAATATTCTAATAGGTTTTGCAGAGAAAATAGATGTTATTAATATGAACAACATTCCTATGGAACATACCATTGAACTTATGAAGAATAAAAATAAATTACAGCAAAAAATAGTTGAGTTCATAAAAAATGCAGATTTATATATGGATAATTTTGAATATGTAGATATGGATAAAATCAAATTGGAGTCTGTAGAGTATGAGAAAAAACCTGAGGAAAAAGTGCTTGAGGTTTTAGATAATATTATGGATCAGATTAGATTAGTGTCCACTTATAAGGGAGTTTCTGTACCAAGTGTTTTATTTGATTCTACAGGAACCAAAAAGATTGCCGCAATTGCAGGTTATGTTATAGAGGCACTTGAGCAAGGAAGAATTCTTGTAGTAGATGAACTGGACAGCAGTATACATTTTAAGCTTACCAGAGCTATTGTGACAATGTTTAATAATGAGTTAAATGAAAATGCACAACTGATATTTATTGTACATGATATTAATCTGATGGATTGTAAAAGGCTATTTAGAAAGGAACAGATTTGGTTTGTACATAAGGATGAAGCCGGAGTATATGTGTATTCACTTGCAGACTTTACAGCTTTGCAGGGAGTTAGAGATACCTCAGATATTATTGAAAAATACAGAAAAGGTACTCTTGGGGCATTGCCGGATCCGGAGTTAATTAATTCATTGCTTAGCATTAAAGTTAGTGCAAATAGGAATCAGAATTAGAATAGGTAAAACTGTAGACTTTTTTAAATGTTTAGAAAAACGGTATTATTGATATAGTAAAAATTGTATCATGTCAATATACAATAAAAAGGAAGGTGTATTGATATGAAAAATAAGCTTATATCAGAGATTTCAAGACAGATGTTACCGTATTTGGATAATGCGCAAATGCAGCAGTTACAGTATGTTTTACAAAATTGTCTGTGGAATGTGACTGTAAGTGATATACCTTTGGAACAGGAACAAGAGAGTAATGAAGAATTACTTTTATCATTCATATCTGCAAAAAGAGTAGAAGGTTGTAGCAAGAAGACACTGAAATACTACGAGTCATCAATAGGTAAATTATTTTCCATTGTAGGTATGCATGTAACTAAGATGCAAACCGATGACTTGAGAAATTATTTATCAGATTATCAAAAGTTGAATAATTGCAGCAAGTCCAATATAGACAATATTAGAAGAATTTTATCGAGTTTCTTTTCATGGCTTGAAGATGAAAACTATATATTGAAAAGTCCCGTCAGAAGAATTCATAAAATTAAAACCAATAAAACGGTAAAAGAAACTTATACGGATGAGGCTCTTGAAACTATGAGGGATAAATGTGGCAATATAAGGGATTTGGCAATGATTGACTTGCTGTCCTCAACAGGCATGAGAGTCGGAGAATTAGTTCACTTAAATAGAGAAGATATTGATTTTGAAAACAGGGAATGTATAGTATTCGGTAAAGGTAGCAAGGAGCGACCGGTGTATTTTGATGCAAGGACTAAGATACATTTGTATAACTATCTGGAAAGTAGAACTGATAACAATCCGGCTCTTTTTGTATCTCTTTTAAAGCCTTATAACAGACTTGAAATAAGCGGAGTGGAAATAAGACTTAGACAACTTGGGCGAAAACTCGGAATTACTAAGGTGCATCCTCATAAGTTCAGGAGGACTTTGGCAACAAAAGCCATTGATAAAGGAATGCCGATAGAGCAGGTGCAACAACTGCTTGGTCATGTGAAAATTGATACAACTATGCAATATGCTATGGTGAGTCAAAACAATGTAAAGATATCACATAGGAGGTATATAGGGTAGGCTGCCACTCCCTATTTTTCGGGGTGATAAGTAAATACAAATACCTTCCAAATACTATTTGAGTAAATTAAAAAAGTTATATCTAAAGTCACAATGTTGGGATTTGGGATTTTGAAAGGAAATTGGGGAATTATGGCAAAGTACAAATATTTGTTGTGGGATATTGACGGTACGATTATTAACTTTGAATTAGCAGAAAGAGCAGCTATTAGGAGTTTATTTAAAAGATTTAAGCTGGGAGACTGTTCTGATGAAATGCTTATGTATTACTCTCAAATAAATAAAAGGTATTGGCAATTAATGGAATCCGGAAAAATAAAAAAGGATAAGATGCTTGTAGAAAGATTTATAGAATTCTTTTCTAATAAGGGTATAAATGCCGATATTGCAGCAGAATTTAATAAAGAATATCAAATTGCATTATGTGATACGATAGTGTTTAATGATGATGCCATAGATATAATTAAACATCAGAAAAAAACTTGTAAAATCATTATAGTAACCAACGGTACAGAAGTTGTGCAAGAAAAGAAATTGGAGCGTTCAGGACTTAATGATATTGTAGATAATGTATTCATTTCTGAGCTTGTAGGTTTTGAAAAGCCTAATATTAAATTTTTTGAGAAAGTGATTTTGGAAGTAGGTATAAAGGATTTAAAAGAAGCTCTAATTATAGGTGATTCACTGACAAGTGATATACAAGGTGGTCATAATATAGGAATTGATACCTGTTGGTACAATCCGAAAAATGAAGAAAATACCACTTTATTAAACCCTACATATACCATTAGGAATTTACATGAATTAGAAAATATAATATAAATGTGTGTACAGTTGCAAAATGGTTTATAGTAAAAGATATTCAGTTTTGTAAATGAAAGGAAGCAAGATATGAATGTAAATAACACTGAAGAGAAAAAAAGAGTAGAGAGTCTGGACATATTCAGAGGTGTTTTGATTTTCTTTGTAGTATTTGGGCATTTTCTTTTGCCGATGAAGGACAGAGAATATCTGCTTTCTACAAGTTTATTTTTATTGATTTACAGTTTTCATATGCCGGCTTTTATTTTTTTATCCGGATATTTTTACTATGGATCATGGAAAAGGAAAGGAACAGGATACAAATCTCTTTTTTCTTTACTTATATTGTTTTTTTTAATGAAAATACTTCTTCATATAAGTGATGTGCTATTTTATGACAATAAAAATATAATACCGGATTTCTTACATGAGTCATCAACTCCCTGGTATATTTCAACTTTAATATTTTTCAGACTGTCATTATTGCCATTAGAGCTGTGTAGGAAAAGAAAGAAAAATGATGTAGGGTTTAAGAGGGAATTTGAAAATTCACAAATTAAGCAAAAGGGTAAGAATATAAAGTTAAAGGAAATCTTTGAAGACAATATAACTATCTACACTTTAGCATTGTTGATTTTAACACTTTGTATTTCAATGTTAAATGCTGAATGGCAAAAAAATATAAAAGATTTTCTTTCATTGGATAGGGTAATATCATTTGCGCCGTTTTTTTATATAGGATTTTTATATAAAAAGTATTCATCTACTAAAAAAATATCAATATTTGAAAAATGCAACTATTTACTTTTTTGTTTAGGAGCTATAGCTGTTATTACTTTTATTATTTTCTTTTCTTACCTTAGACCGTACAGTCGAATTTTCTACGGACCATGGGGATATCGCATAGCCAGAGAGGATATTTTACCTGTTTTTAAGGGTATATTAAATCCCCTGCGTATAGTATATATCCCATATGCTTTAAGTATTGCTTATTTTGTGTTTATTATATTTTGTAAAAAAGAAAATTTTTTATCTTCTCTTTTAAGCAGATTTGGAGTATATAGTTTGCCGATATTTGTGTTTCATAGACCGATCAGAGATGCTTTTGATTACTTGGTATTAAAAAATCTGAATATAGAAAAATTCGGAGAGATAAGTATATTGGCAGTGCTATTAATAATATCATTTATAGTGTGTATTTTACTTGGTACTGATAAGGCAAACAGAGTGTGTAGATTTAAATAGTGTAAGGTGTTATATGGAAGTGGAATTTAATATTTCAAGACCGGCAATTTATAAAGAATATTTAAATGATATAAAATCAAGTAATTTACTTGTTCTTCTTATTTTGTTGACCTTATTTTGGGCAGTAAGAGGCTATAAAGGGCTAAGAAATATGTGAGAATAGATTTTATTTAATTATGCCTTGCTTTTGATGAATAGATAAGAGAATAGTATTTTATCATATACCAAATTCCCTAGCAAACTCAGAATTAACTTCATCTATTGTATAAGTTTTATCAGATGTTAAGGAATGTAAACCTTTCATTATTTCATTATCAAATTTATCTTTGCTCATAGAACCTATAGATGTTGGTTTTGCTGGAGAAAGTTGTAATTGTAATGGTAGACTTTTTGTTAAGGCTATTTGGCTGTAAAACATTTGAATTGCACTGGATGGAGAAATTCCAAGTTGTGTGAGAATGTTTTCTGCCTCTTTTTAAGTTCAGTGTCAATATAAGTATAAATTACGGATGTATTTGCCATATAAATCACGCTCCTTTTTGAGATTATTGTATATAGAAATAAATGTAAATGCAAGTAAATAAGTGAAATGTATTATGGATTAAATTTTGTTGTGAGTTCTGAATATTTGTGTAATAGCACTAGTATTAATAGTTTATAAGATAGAGCTAATAGTAGTGCTAAAATATTGTATATAAATAATATATTTAAATTTGGTAAGGTTTAGTGAATAAAAGTAATGACTATTAAAAGGATGATATTTTTTATGAGAATAAAGTTAAAAGATGCATTTGAACTTCAGATAGGAAAGACACCTTCAAGAAATAAAAGTGAATATTGGAATGGTGTATATAAATGGGTTAGTATTTCAGATATTGGAAATAGTAGAAAGTATGTGTATAGTACAAGGGAATCGATAACAGATAAGGGAATTATAGACAGTGGTATAAAAGTAATTCCTAAAGGAACAGTTATTATGAGTTTTAAACTATCAATTGGAAAGACTGCAATAACTACTGAAGATATGTATACCAATGAGGCTATAGTAGCTTTTATAGATAAGAAAAAAATCCCAATAGATATTGATTATCTGTATTATTTATGCTCTGGCAGCAATTGGATGCAGGGTGTAAATAAAGCAGTGATGGGTTTAACTTTAAACAAAGCTACTTTGTCAGAGAAAGAAATAAATATTCCGAATATTGAAATTCAAAAAAAGTGTGCAGGTAATTTGGATAAAATTGATAGAATTATAGATCTAAAAAAACAGCAACTAGATCAATTAGACCTACTAGTCCGCTCCCTATTTATAGAGATGTTTGGTAATTTAGGAGAAGATATATTTGGAGATGGACTGAAGTTGTTAAAGGATGTTTGTCAAATCAATCCTAAAAAAGATAATTACATAGCCAATATAAAGGATTTTTTAGTATCATTTGTACCTATGTCAGCCGTATCGGAAAGTGGTGAAATTGATACTACAATTATAAAATGTTATGATGAAGTAAAGAAAGGATTTACTTCATTTATTGAAGATGATGTTTTATTTGCTAAAATTACACCATGCATGGAAAATGGAAAAGGAGCAATTGCAAAGAAACTTAAGAATAGTGTGGGTTTTGGTTCTACAGAATTCCATGTATTAAGACCTTTAAAAGATAAATCTAATTCAGCATGGATTTATTATTTGACTTCGTTTTCTCATTTTAGAAAAGAGGCAGAAATTAAGATGACAGGTAGTGCAGGTCAGAGAAGAGTTCCAGCTTCTTTTTTAGAGAATTATAAAATAGCTTTGCCACCGCTAGAATTGCAACATAAATTTGAGAAAAGCGCTATCGTCATCGACAAATCGAAATATTCCTCTTTTTCACACCTCTCAGCCTAGTATTTTTATATAATCTCTTGAGACAATTGATAAATAATGTATAATGATAATAAGTACTTTTTATTAAAGATTATTTTAAGATTTACTTGTTTATTAAATTAAGCATATATAGGAGTAAACATTATGTCGAATTTCGGTTTTCTGAAAGATAAAAAAGAATATGCCTTATTTGCGGCGGCTGCGATAGAAGCTGAAAAGGTTTTTGCTACCGCACCTGCGATGTGTGCAGTGGGAAGCAGAAAAGCCTTGGAACTGGGTGTCAAATGGGTATACTCTGCAGACTTTTCCATACGAATGCCATATAAAGACAATCTTCAATCACTTATACATGAGCCGAGTTTCAGATTTGCTCTTGATTCTAACACTTGGGCGAAACTGCCTACACTTATAAAAGTGGGAAATAATGCCGTACATTCGGAAAAATTTATAAGTGCGGGAGAAGCCTTACTGACACTGGAAATACTTTTCGAATTTATACAGTGGATAGATTATTGTTACGGCTCTGCTTATGAAGAGAGACATTTTGATGAAAAACTTATTCCTAAGGAAAAAGTTATTATAGATACGAAAAAGATAAAAGAGCAGGAAAGTTTACTTGGTGAAAAAGATGCCGAAATAGAAAAACTCCGTAAACAAATAGAAGAACTGTCTGCTACCTATACGAAAACTAAGGAACAAAACAAGGTTGAGAGAACATTTGAACCTGAGGATATTACAGAATTTACTACAAGAAAGCGATATATAGACATAGACTTAAAAGACCTTGGTTGGACTATAGAAGGTGCTGAAACTGATGTGTGGCAGGAGTACCCTGTAGAAGATATGGCAGGAGTAGTGGGGCAAAAAGGCTATGCGGATTATGTGCTTTTTGGAAAAGACGGTCTTCCTCTAGCCCTTATTGAAGCCAAGCGAAGCAGTAAAGACCCCAATGTGGGAAGAAAGCAGGCTGTACTTTATGCGGACTGTCTTGAAAAGAAGTTTGGCAGAAGACCTATAATGTTTACAAGTAACGGATTTGAAACTTATTTTTGGGATGATAAAACCGGTCCTCAAAGAAGAGTAAGCGGATTTTTCAGTAAGGATGATTTACAAAAGCTTATTAATAGGCGTGAAGAAAGAAAAAAATTAGATAAAATCGTTATCAATGATAAGATTACAGACAGATACTATCAAAAGGAAGCTATCAGGGCAGTTTGCGACCATATTGAACAGGGATTTAGAAGCAGTCTGCTTGTAATTGCTACCGGTACCGGAAAGACCAGAACGGCATCCAGCCTTACAGATGTGTTAAGTCGTGGCGGCTATGTTACCAATATTTTATTCCTTGCAGACAGGACTGCACTGGTTAAGCAGGCAAAGGATGATTTTAAAAATTATCTTCCGCATATGTCTTTATGTAATCTTTGTTCAAATAAAGACGAGCGTAATGCAAGAATAGTATTTTCCACATATCCTACTATGTTAAATGCAATAGATAATTGTAAGACGAGGGAGGGGGTAAGTTTATTTACACCTGCACATTTTGATTTGATTATTATAGATGAGAGTCATAGGAGTATATTTAATAAGTACAGGGCGATATTTGAATATTTTGATGCTTTGACAGTGGGACTTACCGCTACACCAAAGACCGATGTAGACAGAAATACCTATGACTTTTTTGAGATGGAGCATGGAGTGCCTACCTATGCCTATGATTATGAGACGGCAGTTGAAAAGGACAATGTACTTGTACCCTATTACACCTATGAGGTTAAGACTAAATTTATGGAAGAGGGTATAACTTATGCACAGTTATCTCAAGAAGACAAAGAAAGGTTCGAGGATGATTTTGCGGAAGATGATTATGTTCCGGATTTTATACCTTCTGAGAAACTTAATAAGTTTGTGTTTAATGCGGATACTGTTGATGAAGTTTTACAAGATCTGATGGAAAGAGGTATTAAGGTTGCAGGTGGAGATAAACTTGGCAAGACTATTATATTTGCCCAAAATAAAAAACATGCCGAGTTTATAGTAGAGCGTTTTAATAAGCTCTATCCTTATTATAACGGAGGTTTTGCCCAAAGGGTCATATGTGATGATTCACATGCTCAAACTATTATAGATGATTTCAAAAATCCCGATAAAGATCCAAGGATTGCGGTATCGGTTGACATGATGGACACCGGTATCGATGTACCGGAATGTGTGAATTTGGTATTTTTTAAGAAGGTAAGGTCTAAGACCAAGTTTTGGCAAATGATAGGAAGAGGTACAAGACTTGCTCCAAATATCCTGTTTACCGATAAGATTGATGGTGAGTATAGCGGAAAACGCAGGTTTTTGATATTTGACTATTGCGGTAATTTTGAATATTTTAAAGTACACGCAAACGGATACGAGGGTAAAGAAACAAAGTCCCTTTCTGAAAATATATTTAATAAAAAAATAGAGCTTATAACAGCCATGCAAAAAAGCACCTATGTTGAGGATAAGTATCAGGAGTGGAGAGTTGCTCTTATAGAGGAGTGTTGTAGAAGTATAGCACAACTTGATAAAAATTTAGTATCCGTTAAATTAAGGCTTAAATATGTGGAAAAGTATAACAAGACAAATGCATTTACCTGTATAAGTGATGGAGATAAATTGGAACTTAGTACACATATAGCGCCTCTTATAGTATTAAAGGATGGTGATGAGTATGCAAAGCGTTTTGACAATTTTATGTATGGTTTGATACTTGCGGATATAAATTCAAAGACAGAGTTCGGCAGTATTAAAAATGTACTTTGCGAAACTGCACTTGCACTTGAAGGTCGTATCAGTATACCTCAAGTTAAAGATAAACTTGAAGAGATCAAAAAAATCAATACAGATAAGTATTGGGAGGAAAAAGATATTCTTAGCTTTGAGCATAGTCGAAGAAGTCTTAGGGATTTGATAAAGTTTGTTGTTGATAACGATGCAAAAAGCAGCATTATTACCAATCTCAAGGATGTGGTTATTGAAGAAAAAGAAGGTGCAACACTTGGAGCTGCCTATAATTTTGAAGATTACAGGAAGAAGGTCAATCATTATGTGGAAGATAATAAAGATGCCCTGCCCATATACAAGCTTACACACAATATAGCACTTTCAAAGGGAGACTATGAGGAGCTTGAAAGGGTACTTACCAAGGAGCTGGGCAGCAGTGAGGACTATAAAAGAGAGTACAAAGATACACCTTTCGGTTTGCTTGTAAGAAAGATAGCAAAGCTTGAGCATGAAGCGGCTATGGAAGCTTTTTCCGAGTTTATTAATAATGAGTCCTTAAATCAAAGACAGATAGCCTTTGTCAATAAGGTTATAAACCATATCGAGCAAAACGGTTATATGGAGGATGTTACGGACTTACAAAAGCCTCCTTTTGATAAACCTGTAAGTGTTACCAAGCTTTTTGATGCAAAGACGGTAAGAACTCTTATGGCAAAAATTGAAAATATAAGGGAAAATGCTGTAAAAACCGTAGGATAACTTGCAATTTTAGGTAAATATGTATATAATAAGCCTGTGTGAATATTTTTGTATACTAATAATACTTTTTAATCCTGACAGTTAAGCTGTGAGGGAAAAGAAAAATTATAGTAATAGAATTAATAGGAGGAATAAGGATGAAGAAAAGGCTATTAACACTTATGTCAGTATTTGCCGTATCAGCTTTAGTGGCGGCATGTTCAGGCGGTAACACATGTTCCTGTGAAAGCGGAAGTGATTCACAGGCGGCAAGTTCAGAGGTTCAAGGCAGTGAGGGTGGCGAACAGTCACAGGCTCAAACAAGTGATACATTTACCTACATAATAGACGGAGACTTGGGTAATACACTTAATCCGCTTACCGCAGATGACAGATACAGTCTGATGACCTGCCATGCGGCGTATGCGCCGGCTTATCATATATACGGAGACGGAACTATTGATTATATTTTAGCCGAAAGTATGGAACCCTCAGAAGACGGTCTCAGCTATACCATGAAGCTTAAAAAGGGGCTTAAATGGAGTGACGGAGAGGCTCTGACAGCGGACGATATAGTATTTACCTATGATAAGATAAACGCAACAACTCAGAATCTTTTTGTTGATGATAAGCCTATAGAGCTTGAAAAAGTAGATGATACAACGGTACTTTTTAAACTTCCTTCAGTAAGTGCAAGTGCTATGGAAATGCTTTCTGATGAGGTTAGTATAATACCCAAGCATATATTTGAAGGTAAGTCTTCTACAGAGATAAATCTGCTTGAAGAAAAGGTAGTCGGTGCAGGTCCTTATGTACTTGAAGAGTATAAGACCGGAGAGTATCTTAAGTTCAAGGCAAATCCCGACTATGTAAAGGGTAAACCCTATATAGAAAATCTTATTTACAGAATTATAGAAAAGTCTGATACCGCAACATTATCTATGCAGGGTGGAGAGGCGGATGCCTATGTAGCATCACCTGATATGCTTGATCCTTATAAGGATAATGAAGCTTTTACAATTCATAACTACAGTGAGGGAAGGGTGCCCTATATAAGACTTAATGTTGCTTGTGATTCTATGAAGGATAAGAAGTATCGTGAGGGTATATTACAGGCGCTTAACAGAGATGAGATAATGCTTGCGGCATATACTGACAAGAGTTTCTATGAACTTGGTTATTCCTTCCTTCCATATGACAACAAGTATTACACGGATGATGTTGAAAAGTGGGATCAGAATGTAGATAAGGCTAAGGAGCTTGTTGCAGGCGGAGCCACCAAGTTAAAGCTTTGCTATATAAGTAATTCTCCGGTGCTTGAAAAGATGGCTCTTGCAATACAGTCAGAGCTTAAGGCTGTAGGTATAGAAGTGGAACTTGCAGGAACCAATGATGCAGGCTATATTAAGGCTACCAATGACCTTGAAAGCACAGAGTATGATATGTTTATAGGCGGTTATGTTATGGGAAGTGACCCTGACACTTTCGCTATGCTTTTCTCATCTAAAAAGGATAACAGAATGAATTATCACAGTGAAGAGATCGATAATCTTTTTGCAGAGGGCAATGCTACTTTAGATGATACAAAGCGTCAGGAAATATATAAAAAGGTACAAAGACTCGTATCTGAAGAAGCTATATATTATCCGCTCGGTACTAATTTAAGAACTTTGATCACAAAGTCCAATGTAGATCCTGAAGAGGCTATGCTTGTTCCTATATATACATTCGGAGATTTGGCAAAGCTTAAATTCAAGTAAGGTAGAAGATGTTAAAGTATATAATTAAGCGTATTGCTCAGGCAGTACCATTACTGTTTTTAATCACACTTATATGTTTTTCATTAATGCACATAGCTCCTTATGATGTGGTTGATTCCATGACCGATAGCAAGATGACTAATCAGGAGAGGGAAGCAATAAGGGAAGAGTACGGGTTAAATGATCCTATGCACATACAATATATAAGGTGGTTAAAAAATATTTGCAGGGGAGAGTTCGGTAACTCTCTCCTGTCTCATACAAGTATAAAATATGATTTAAAAATCCGTATTCCGGCAACGGCAAAACTTGTTCTGCCCTCTTATCTTACTGCCTATATTCTGGCAATAATTCTCGGACTTATTGCGGCTAATAATAGAAATAAATGGCAAGACAAACTAATAGACGGATTTTGTTCAATAGGTCTTGCTGTTCCTACTTTTTGGATTGGAATGATAATGATATATTTTTTAGGCTATAAGTTTAAGATTTTTCCGCTTTTAGGTATGCATACCATAGGAAAAGAAGATTCTTTGACTGATTATTTGAGGCACTTTTTTATGCCCTACATAGTTTTGATTATAGCATTTTTACCCGACCTTACAAGGTATGTAAGGGCATCTGCCATAAGTCAGCTAAAAGAAGACTATGTGTTGGTACAAAAGGCTTTCGGTGCAGGAAAGAGCGAGATACTTTTTAAGCATGTTGCCAAAAATGTATTGCTGCCCTTGGTTACCAAGCTTGGTATGGCGCTGCCGCTACTGGTAACCGGTGCGGTAATTACGGAGACCGTATTTTCCTGGCCCGGAATAGGGCTTTATTTTGTTAAGGCAGTGGAAGCCATGGATTATCCTATAGTTATGGCTGTGCTTGTGCTGTCGGGAAGTCTTGTAATAATAGGCAATCTTTTATCGGATATATTGTATTGCATAGTTGATCCGAGGATAAAGCTTGGTAAAAACTGATTATAAAGTGCAAAAGAGGATTTTTAATGAAGTTAAAACAAAGAAACAGAAGACTTGACAATCTGGTTTTTGAATTAAAAAGCAATAAGCAGGCACTGTTTGCATTAGTGTATGTGCTTATAATTGTGCTTATAAGTATATTTGTTATATTTATAAATATAGACCCCAATGCCATAGATGTTACAGGAAGTCTTAAAGCTCCTTCCGCCATGCACTGGTTCGGAACAGATGATATAGGCAGGGACTACTTTATAAGGGTTTTGTATGGTGGAAGAGTTTCCCTTGCAGTAGGGGTTTTGGCTATGTTTACCTCTATTTTTATAGGCATACTCATAGGAATGATATCAGGCTACTTTGGCGGCATAGTTGACTCTATACTTATGAGGGCTGTAGATGTGCTTTCGGCAATTCCCTGGATTATAATGGTTATGGTAGTGGGAATGGTGTTCGGACGAGGCTTTGTATCGCTGATACTTGTAATAGGACTGCTTAGCTGGATGGAAATAGCAAGGCTTGTACGCTCCGAGGTTCTTTCGATAAAAGAGAGGGATTATGTAAAGTATGCTGCATTTATAGGGATAAGCCCGTGGAAGGTCATGTATTCGCATATATTGCCGGCGGTGCTTCCGACTATGATTACGGCATCAACAGCAGCTATAGCCTCTTCTATAATGGTAGAAAGTGCTTTAAGTTTCCTTGGCAGAGGTATAGCCGCACCTATGTCAAGTTGGGGAAGCCTCCTTCAAAATGCTCAGAAATTTTTACAAAAAGCTCCTTATATGGCTGTTATACCCGGCATACTTATAATATTGACGGTATTTTCGTTTAATAAACTTGGTGAGGTACTTCGTGTGTTTGCCGAACCTGCCGTAATGTCAGGAGAAAAAGATGTCTGATAAAGTGTTAAAAGTAAAAAACTTAGCAGTAGTATTTAAGAGCAGAGAAAGAAAGGTTCATGCGGTACGAGGAGTAGATATAGAGGTAAATGAAGGCGAGATCGTAGGTATAGTAGGTGAGTCGGGAAGCGGAAAGTCAGTTGCTATGAAGGCTGTTATCGGCATACTTCCGGATAATGCTTTATTAAGTGCGGATGTTCTTAGTCTGGGAGATAAAAACTTAAATAACTTAAGCGAAAGGGAGTATCAAAAAATCAGGGGTAAGGATATTACCATGATTTTTCAAGATCCCATGACTGCTCTCAATCCGGTTATAAGAGTCGGTAAGCAGCTTGAAGAGGTTATAGTAAGAAACAGTGCCCTTTCAAAAAAAGAAGCTAAGGAAAAAGCACTTGAGATGCTTGAGAGGGTGGGTATTCCCTTTCCTAAAGAAAGTTCAAAAAGGTATCCGCATGAATTTTCAGGGGGTATGAGGCAAAGAGTGCTTATAGCCATGGCACTTTCCTGTAACCCTAAGCTGCTTATTGCAGATGAGCCTACAACTGCCTTGGATGTTACCATACAGGCACAGATACTCGATTTGATAAAAACCATGTCAAAGGATGTCGGTACTTCTGTAATACTTATTACTCATGATCTGGGAGTTGTGGCTGAAACCTGTGACAGGGTTGTAATAATGTACGGCGGTTTAGTTATGGAAACGGGAAGTATAGAAGAAATATTCTATAAGCCAAAACACCCCTATACTATGGCTCTTTTACAGGCTATACCGAGTATAGATATGGATGAGGGTGAAAGGCTTAAGTCCATAGAGGGCTTTCCGCCATCACTTATAGATCCGCCAAAGGGTTGTCCGTTTGCAGAGCGCTGCGAGTTTAGAATGGATATATGTGGCAGTAAAAGACCGCCCTTAAAAGCTTTTAGTAAAACACATACCTCTATGTGTTTTCTGAATGAAGAAGAACTTGAACATGCTTTCAGGAGGCAAAAATATGGAAAATAATGTATTGATATCTGCAAAGGGCTTAAAGAAGTATTTTCCGGTCAGTTCTTTTTTAGGAGGAAAAAAGAAGTATATCAGAGCGGTGGATGATATCGATCTTGAGATATATAAGGGTGAAACCTTCGGTTTGGTAGGAGAGTCCGGCTGCGGTAAGTCCACACTGGGTAAAACTCTTATAAGGATGTATGAGCCTAGTGCCGGCAAGATATATTATAAGGGCGAGGATATTACTGATAGAAAATTAAATAAAATCAAATCAGCACAAAACAGTATGCAAATAATATTTCAGGATCCTTATTCTTCCCTAAACCCCTTTTGGAATGTAGAAGAGATTTTAAGTGAGCCGCTTAAGAATCTTAAGATCAAAAAGAGTGATATGTATGAAAGAATCAAACTTATACTTAATAAAGTCGGTATGGGTGAGGAGGATTTGATAAAATTCCCCTATGAGTTTTCAGGGGGGCAAAGACAGAGGATAGGTATTGCCAGAGCCTTACTGGTAAATCCTGAATTTATCATGTGTGATGAGCCTATAGCGGCACTTGATGTATCAATTCAGGCACAGGTGGTAAATCTGCTTCAGGACTTGCAAAAAGAATTCGGGCTTACCTACCTTTTTACAGCCCATGATCTTTCTATGGTAAGGTATATAAGTAATAGAATAGGAGTTATGTATCTTGGTTCTTTGGTTGAGATTGCAAACAGTAAAAGCTTATTCAAAAAACCTCTACACCCTTATACAAAGGCTTTGCTTTCAGCTGTCCCAAGCCCCGATCCGTTAAAAAAGAATATAAAGGAAAAGGTGAAAATTTCAGGAGAGGTATCACAAGTATTTGCCGACTCAAATGCCTGCCGCTTTGCTCCAAGATGTATATATAAAACTGAGATTTGTGAAAAAGAATGCCCTAAACTAAGGGAGATCGAGGGCGGACATAGGGTTGCCTGCCATAATGCAGAGAGTATAAATAGTTAAAAAACTGTAATGCTTTTTAATATATAATTTATTATAAATATCAAGTAGGTATGATATTATTGTATCTGTATAAATACAATAAGGTTTGTCATTGATATTTGAGGCTTCCGGGGATATATAATGGTATGAAATACTTTTCATTACTGTTGGTACCGTGATTTAGATACTTTCTATAGCTCAGTGTAAAATTTTTTACTGCTGTTTAGACCGTGGTATAGTGATTAGATGTAGTTTAGTATGAAATACTTTTATTACTGTTGGTGCTTTGATTCGGCGGCTTGCAAGGTTCAGTATGTCAATGATATAAAATCCGGGAGGTGGTTTTATGCGTAAAAGAATAGTTTTTACATTTGTACTTGCACTTACAACGGCTTTACTTTTTGCCGGCAATGTATTCGCAGCCGGTTGGGTAAAGGATAATAAAGGCTGGTGGTATAAGAAAGATAACGGTACCTACCCTAAGTCCGAGTGGTTTCAGGATAAAGACGGTAAGTGGTATTTCTTTAATTCAGACGGATATATGCTTGCCGACACCCTAAGTGATGACGGTTACTGGCTTGGACGCAGCGGAGCTTGGGAAAAGGGAAAAGTTGTAAATATAAATGATTTTACCAATACTACAGGCTATGACAACATAATAAGGACTTATGACAGGTATTTTATTTCGGGAACTTCAGTAAAGTTTGGAGGAAGGAAGATAGGAGTATACATTGATGCTTATACAAGAATACCAAGCGGTGCAACTATTTATAATAATTCAAATGGCGGCAATGGTTATAAGTGGTTCAATTCTTCTTATTATGGCAGTGATTCCACAGCTGTATCAGGTTTGTATGATATAGATGTAAAAGACGGTCATGTTGAAGTGGTGAGAGATATTTATTGGTGGGATTAAAAATAAGAATCAGATAGTTATAAGTAATGTAAATAATGCAGCGGTTTTTATACTATGTCTTAGGTTTTAATAGGCAGTAAATAATAAGAAAGCTTGTTGAGACAGTATATTGAAATAATGCTACCGCAATCCCACCGGCTTTAGACGGTGGGTTAAGGTAGTAT
>ERZ773087.655-NODE-655-length-24784-cov-5.341381_pt1 | contig 24784 bp, 21 predicted proteins | sample MGYA00511375_ERZ773087 | MGnify/ENA primary metagenome ERZ773087 (study PRJEB29015, sample SAMEA2737995) | human oral metagenome | biome: human oral; feature: human-associated habitat; material: dental | place: China | collected 2063 ...
TGTGGCATCTTTTGAAACAACTGCATTTACAGTAACTTCATTATTTGCTTTATTTCCAGCATAAATTGCCATATTTCCCCTGTCATTTCTGCCATCACCTTCAATGCTGACAACATCCCCTTTTACTTTCCCATCTGTACTTTGAACTCCAGAAGCCGAAGTATTACTTCCACCAACTACAATACCAGTATTTTCAAATCCACCTTTTAGTGAAATTTCTCCAGCACCAAGTTTAATACTAGCTCCATCTCCAGTCAATACTCCAATACTATTTTTTACATTTTTAAAAAGATTTATTTGATGTCCATTTTCTATATTTTTATTTGCGGTTGATGTTTCCAAGTCAACAGTGCTAGAAGCGAAAATCCCGTAAGATTTATCAATGTACTTGTCATTATTTATTACAAATCTGCTTGGAATACCAGCTGTAGTTTGAGAATCAATATTTATACTATTTTTTGTTTCAAAAATTTCTCTGGAATTTCCACTAGAATCTCCTAAATTTACAGCAAAATTTCCCACAACTGGACCTGAAGCCTTATTTGGAATTAATTTAACAATTTCTTTTGAATCTTTGTCAATTGGAGCATATAGTCCAATACTGTTATCTCCATATATAGTTAGCGGTGCCCAATCGCCATTTGAAGATTTTGTTTTAAAATCAAGATTTGCAGAACTTATATATTTTCCTGTTTTTAAATATACTCCTACATCTTCTTCACCGTATGTATTTATTTTATTTCTATTAACAATTGTTATTTCTCTCGGATTTAATGTGTCATCGTCATAATATGTACCGCTAGGATTTGGAATTGAATTACTATATGGCTGTTCAAAAAATCCTCCATAATTGTGATTGCTATGATTTCTTGTATAATCCCCATTTGGATTCAAGAAAAAAATCGCAGATTTTTTATTATACATTTCTACTGTTCCAGCATTATAAAAAATTTGTGGATTTCCATTCCCTATAACCGATGGAGAAACCATAAATGCTGCTGAATTAGAATCATATATACCACCATTTACCGAATATGGATGAATTACTATATTACCTTTACTTGTATTTACAACGGAAGCAACTGTCGTATCACTTTTACCTCCGATATGTTCATAGCTATTAGAAAAGGTGACATTTCCACCTTCAATTACGTATGTCCCTGAATTTATAAACGTGTTTCCTCTTGTACTGTTTGTTGTTTTACCAGCAATTTTTATCACATCATCAAAAGCTCTGTATTCTGGTGAAGCCGTTCCTAACTTATCCCCTAATTTATTTTTTTCACTTTCAAGATCAGCCCCACTATGCATATCTAAACGGATAAATCCTTTGACATAATCATTAGAATTATTAGAAGCTCTGGTATACAAAAAACTTTTTCTATTTACTAAAGTTTCTTCCTGTCCAGTTATATTATCTCCACCATTTGTACCATGACCGTTATCATCATCTACAATTGTTTTTATAATTCCTGTCTTTTTGTACGAAGTATCTCTAGTATATTTAACATCTTTTACTTTATCGCCACGACCTTTATAATGCCCTTGCCAGTTGTTATAAAATCCATTAATTCCAAATTGCCATCCTCCCCAAGGTGATTTTACAACATGCTCTCCTTGTTCCATAAGCTGAATTAATTCCGAATTTGTTTTTTTTATAAGTTTTTCATTTTCCATTCTTGCCCGTTTAAAATCTTTTTTCTGCTGTGCAATTGAAGTATTTATCACTTTTGACTGGTTTTCAATCTCGCTTCCATCTGAAAATAGATTAGCTGATGCACCTCTTCCTATCACACCAGTTAATAAAAATGTAATAAGTGCCGAATCTGTGTATCTAAAATCTTTCACTTTTTTAGCAAACGATTTTAATTCTTGTTTGAGTTCTTTTAAATTATTTGTCATCTTTCTTCCTCTCTAAAAATTAAAAAATTTATTTAAATTATTTTTTATTTCCTATAATTTAATTTTTTATAATTTTTATAAACAAAACATCAATTTTACCTTTATAACAACCTTTATTTAATTATATAAAAGTTTTTGGAAAAAGTAAACTTTTTTACTAATTTTTTTATAAAAATTATTTTATAAATTCCCATCTAAAAAGCAAATATTTACTTTAATTATCTGAAAATAAATATCAGATTTAATCTGCTAAAAGATTTATAATAAATTCGTTATTTTAATAGAATTTAGTATTAATTATAAAAATAATATTATTTTTTTTTGAATAAAAAAAGATGATCCTAGATTTCTCTAAAATCATCAATTTACTTTTCTAAATTATTTTCCAAAATAAGCTATTGCTTCAATTTCTACAAGTACACCTTTCGGAAGTTTGTCTACAGCAAAAGCAGATCTTGCTGGATATGGTTCACTAAAATATTCTGCATAAATATTATTTACTGTTATAAAATCATCAATATTATCTAACAATACAGTAGTTTTTATTACATTTCCTGTTGTTAATCCGTTATTTTCCAAAATTGCCTTTAGATTTTCAAGTACTTGTCTTGCCTGATCCTCTACTGTAACAGCCTCAACCTTCTGATTTTCAGGGTTAATTGCAATTTGTCCTGAAATGTATAAAAAATCTCCTGCTTTTCTAAATGCTGAATAAGGTCCAACTGCTTCTGGTATTTTTTTCATTTTTTCCCTCCTAAGTTTTTATAATTTGTTAAGTTTACAGTTTTATTTTATCACACTTTTTCAATATTAAAAAGAAATTTATTATTTTTTATTTATTCGGGTGAATATCCAAAGTTCAGTAAATATCTCCAGCTTTCTCCAGGCACTTTTGCAAAACCAAAATAAATTGGTATTGTCAATGCTTTTACTCCAACTCCAAATCTATAACTTTCCTTCACATCGTTACCAAAACTATAACTTTTTCCAGAAATATTCGCCCTTGAATAAGTCGTGTCTAAATATACAAGCTTTGATAAATTATACTGGGCTTTTAGACTTCCCACAAAAATACTTCCTCCATGAATCTTATCAGATGGCATTCCTGCAAATTCCAATGAATTATCCGCTGTTCTTATTCCTCCCATCTTAGGTCTATATGTTTCAGGAATATCTTTTCCGTAGGATGTTAAATAGGCTATACCAGGAGTAATTGTTATTTTTTCGCCAATTGGAATATTAATTTCTCCACCTGCATCTAGTGAGTTAAATTTAGCATGCTTTGAATTCGCCAGTGTGTAATTTGAGAAAAAATAAACTCCTCTTGTTGCAAATTTAAGGCTGTCTCTTGTGTCATAATTTAATTTTGCTTCATAATATGGAAATGGTTTTCTCACATTTTCAGCATTATTTTCATGTTTTTCAACATCTGATATTTGATAACCTCCACCGATTGAAAACAATAAATTTTTATATACTTCTACACCTATTCCTGTTCCAATTTTAAATTTTCTATTTTCAAAACTGAAATATCCATTTTTATATTTTTGATTTTCTATAATATCACGTTTATATTCAAATTCTCCATAAATTACTGCCTTCGAATTTTTCCCAAGTTCTGCAGTTGCCTTACCTTTTACTCCATATTCATTTGCAACCGTTCCTTTTACTGAATATCTAACATTTGTATTATTCAAAAGTTTACTTCCTTGGAAACCTACATTTACAGTAGCCAAATCCTCATTATTTATATTTCCAGAAAGTGTTAAATAATCGCTTGGCTTTTCCTGAACATTTATTATCAGGTCATTATCCTTCACTTCATAATAAACAGTTGTAAAATCACCATTTTGATAAATATTATTAACAATTTTTTCCATATCCAGCCTAGTTAAAGTTCCGAGTTTTTTAGGGAAAAATTTGTCAAAATATGTTCTTGTATATTTTTTATTTCCATCAATTACAATTCCAGTAATATTATACTCATCCTTCCAAGTTCGCCTAAATTCTTTACGCTTTTCCTCTAACTTTTCATAAAGCTCAGGATTTGACAATTTTCTAATTTTATCTATGTTTGCTCTTGCCACAGCCTCCCCAGCCGCAATAATTTCCTTAACTTTTGAAAAATCATAAGACTCAAATTTTTCCAAATCAGGTTTCATATACAAATCAAGCATACGAATTTGCCGTTCTACTTCCTGTCTTCCCGCAATTGTTGTAGTATCTGTAATTACATCAATCAGATTCATTTTTGATTCATCCCTTTTTGTAAATCCATCTCCCACATTCACTCCAATTGTATAATCAGCACCAAGCACCTTTACATCTTGAACTGGTAAATTTCGCACTACTCCACCATCAATATAAAGCCTTTTCCCATCTCGTACTGGAGCAAAAACTGATGGAATTGACAAGCTTTCTCTTATTGCCGTTGCAATCGATCCCTTATCAATCATCACACCTTCCCCAGATTCCAAATCAGTCGCAACTGCCGCAAATTTTCTTGGAAACTTCCTAAAATCTTCAACTCTCAATGCACCATAAAAAAGTTCATTTAACCTCTGACTAGCTGTCTTTCCTCCAACTACTCCACTCGGTAATTTCGGCATAAAGTTTTTTATCGGAATTACCGTGCTGTTTTTATCCTCAATTGAATTTCTTACAGCCCCCTTATCCTTCCTTTCAATTTTATCACTAAAAAGACTCATCCAGTCCATACTAATCGCTATTTCTTCAATTTCCTCCGGAGTATAACCAACACTATACATTCCTCCAATAATACTTCCCATACTTGTTCCAGTTACATATTCTATTGGCACTTTTTCTTCATCCAAAACTTTTAATATCCCAATATGAGCAAGCCCTTTTGCTGTTCCACCACTAAGTACCAGTCCAATTTTTTTATCTTCCTGATTGACAACATTTTTTTTATTAATATCACTTTCTTCATTTTTAAGATTTTTTTTATTATTTTTCAAATTTACATCTTTTCTCAATCCAGATTCTTGTTCTTCATTATTTCTATTATCATCGTTATTTTTTAAATCTTTATTATTTTCATTTTCCAAAACAACATAATTTTCAAATTTTTCATCTTGGCTTTTTTCATTTTTAGCCAATCCAGAAATATTTACAAATAGAAAAATAACAAAAAAACAAATTGCCTTTTTTCTTCCAACCACCATCTAATCTCCTTTCTTTATTTATATTTTTTAATTCATATTTTCTTAATTTATAAAATTTTAAACAATTCTTCTAATTTTTTCACCTCATACTTTGGAACTATCCCAGTATTATTTTCAATATTTTTCAAATTTACCCAGCAAGTGTCAATTCCAGTATTTTGACCACCTTTTATATCAGCCACCAAAGAATCTCCAACCATCATAACAGATTTTTTATCCAATACTCCAAAATAATCCATTGCATATTCAAATATTTTCTTATCAGGCTTATTAGCTCTAACTTCTTCAGAAATAACAAGTTTATCAATATATTTTGCAATCTCTGAATTTTCTATCCTTGAATGCTGAACTTCCTTTATTCCATTTGTAACAACACCAACTTTATATTTTGAATGTAAATATTCACACAATTTTTCAGTCATCTCAAACGGAAAAACTCCCTCTCCCAACTTTTTCAAATATAATTCACTCATTCCAATTGAATCATACCCCAAACCAAATTCCTCAATTATTCTCTCAAATCTCAAAACTCTTAATCTATCCTTATCTATTTTCCCGTTTTCTAAATCCTTCCATAACTGAAGATTTATCTCTTTATACCGTTTTTTTATTTTTTCATAATTTTCTTCCATTTTTTCTCTTTTAATTTCACTAACCTCAAAAAATCCCATTTTTTCAAATGTCTTTCTAAATGCTGAATCCTCCGTTTTTGAATAGTCAAAAAGTGTATCATCTAAATCTATCAATACAAGTTCATATTTCATTTTTTCTCCATTTCATAATTTTTAATAATTTTATAATTTCCTAAATAGTACAAAATCAGGAAATTTTAGAATAATTTCCTGACTTCTAAATTTAATTTAATTCCTATATTTTCTCTAGTCTGAAATCTGAATCTAATTACTCTTCTTAATTTTTCATAAAATTTTTTACAAAATTAATAACTTCCTCAACCTTAACCTCAACACTTTCTCCAGTTGCTCTATCCTTAACTTCCACAATTCCATTATCCGCACCTTTTCCAGCTACAATTTTAAGCGGGAATCCAATTAAGTCAGCATCTTTAAACTTAAATCCTGCTCTCTCATTTCTGTCGTCTAAAACAACATCAATATTTTCATTTTTCAACGCCTCATAAATTTTTTCAGCAACATTTACTTGAGTTTCATCTTTTACATTAGCAATAATCACATCTGCAATATACGGTGCAATTGATTTTGGCCAGATAATTCCATATTCATCATTTTTTTGCTCAATTACTGCTGACATCAGTCTCGAAACTCCGATTCCATAACACCCCATCAAAATAACTTGCTGTTTTCCATTTTCATCCAAAACTTTCGCATTTAATGCTTTTGAATACTTATCTCCCAATTTAAAAATGTGTCCAACTTCCATTCCACGAGCAATTTTTAGCACACCTTTTCCATCTGGCGAAATATCTCCCGCTCTAGCTGTTCTAATATCAGCAACCACATCATAATGCAAGTCTTCCAAATTAACATTAATAAAGTGATAATCCTTTTTATTTGCTCCTAACGCAAAATTTCTCACATATTTTACTGTTTCATCAATAACAACTGTAAGTCCTTCCTTTTTCTCATAAGACCCCGCAAATCCAGGAACAATCCCAAATTTTTCGCATTCTTCTTCAGTCATCATTTCCAATTCCATCGAAGCATTCACTGCATTTTTCAATTTAATTTCATTTACATCCAGATCTCCACGAATAAGTGCCAACACATAATTTACCTTATCTTCCAACACTTCCTTCAACATAACCGCCTTAACAGTTTTTTCTTCTGGAATAGTCAAAAATTCTGACAATTCCTTAATTGTCTTAGTATTAGGCGTTTCAACTAATTCTTTTGGCAATTTTTCCTCTGTACTTTCCTTCAATTCAATGATACTCGTAGCTTTTTCAACATTTGCAGCATAATCTGATGAGTCACTATATAAAATATCGTCTTCTCCATTTTCAGCAAGTACCATAAATTCATTTGAAGCATCTCCTCCAATAGAACCAGAATCTGCATCAACTGCTCTAAATTTTAATTCCATTCTTTCTAAAACTCTAGAATACGCATTTTTCATATTCAAAAATTCTTCATCCAATGATTCTTTTGTCAAGTGAAAACTATAAGCATCTTTCATTAAGAACTCTCTTCCTCTCATAAGACCAAATCTTGGACGCATTTCATCTCTAAATTTTGTTTGAATTTGATACAAGCTAAATGGCAAATCTTTATACGAAGTAATCGTATTTCTCACAATATCCGTAACAACTTCTTCATGTGTAGGCCCCAACGCAAATTCTCTCTCATTTCTATCCTTCATTCTCATAAGCTCCGAACCATACGCAAACCATCTTCCAGACTCTTCCCACAACGAAGCTGGTTGCAATACTGGCATTAAAATTTCCTGCGACCCAGCTCTATCCATTTCCTCTCTAACAATATTCTCAATTTTTTTCAAAACCCTGTATCCCAACGGCAAATAGCTATAAACTCCTCTCGTCAGCTGTCTAATCATGGAAGCTCTCAACATCAATTTATGACTTATTACTTCTGCTTCTTTTGGCGCTTCCTTATATGTTTTTAAAAATGCCTTTGATAATCTCATATCTTCTCCTTCTATATTTATTTTTTTATTTAAATAAAGTATTTGTAATGCTTATATTGTATATTTTTTTTTGACTTTTAGCAATAGTTTTTTGAAAAATAAATTTTTTAAATCTGAATATTTGGAATTTTAGGAAAGATATAGTATAATTATTTTAGAGAATATAATAAAATTAAAATTAAAAAATATTGTATTAATGTGATTTATAAATTTTTACAAACAATTAAAAAAAGGAGTGATTCAAAATGAAGAAACTTGTTTTATTGGGATTATTAGCATTTTCAGCCTTAGGAATAGCAGAACCTTACAGAGATGAAAGAGGGGTACTTTTTATGTCTGAAGAAGAATGGGTAAAGTTTTATAATAAAGAAGGACAAGATGTGCCTGTATGTCTTCCAATCGGATCTATGATCATGGAAGAAAGCTATATAAAAGATGGCAAAAAAATGCCACATACTTTAACTGAAGTCCAAAATGCAATCAAACAATTTAACGAAATGCTAGGTGAAACAGGGCTTCGTGATATTAATGGCGGAAAAGACAAAATTCATGAATTTTACTATGCGGCAGTATGTAAACAACCTACACAAAAACAATATGATTTAGTCGGATCCCCAACATTTAAAAAAGAAATGGACAGAATTTTTGAAACTCATAAATTTGAAGAAGATAACTAAAAATAATATCTACTTATTTTTTTATACCTATTAAAACATCTCTTTTTTTGAGTGCCATAGTGGCACTTATTAATTTTAATTATCTTGATATTCAAAATAAAACAAGGAGTCAAAACTCCTTGCTAAACAATTGCATTAAATTTTAGTGACAAAAATTAATAAATCAATCTAACTCCAATTCCACCTCTAACATTATTTCCTGCAACATTTATTGCACCATCATTTATATTATTTCTACAGCTTTTCCAGCGGCTCCTGCATCTTTTCCGTATGCTTGTGGTGTTGAGCCTGTAGCCATTCCTACTATTCCATATCCAGAATCTGTGATATTTATAGTTCCTGAAGAAGTATTTTCAAGTTTACTTCCATTCGTTCCGTACATTCCTACACCTTTATCAAGGTTTATTGTTCCTCTATTCGTAATTGTTCCATAACTCACATTTGTTGCAGCTTTGCTTAATGAACTTCCTGTTATGTTAATTGTTCCTTTGTTATCATATCCTGAATCAGCATTGCTTGTAGCTGTTTTTGAAGATACCATTGCAAGACCTTTTCCTGTTGTAGAGTAAACTGTCACTCCTGGATTTATTGTAACTTTTTCTTTTACAAGATTAACATTATCCAATGTATCTGTAGCAGTGGCATTTCCTAACTGTGCATTCCCAGCTATTACGAAAGTTCCATCTGAATAATATGTTTTATATCTTGAAGGAGTAGCAGTAATGCTTCCAAATTTTGTAGTATTCATAACATCAGTTGCAAGGCTTCCAGAATTTGTCCATGTTACAGTTGATCCTCCAACTGTATTTTTGATAATCTTGGCATCTCCTGTGTTTATCCTTAAGAGCTGCTATAGTAGTTCCTGACATTCCTGATACTCCAGGAGTTACACCCATATGTGTATCCGAATCTCCCCATTTACCTTTTGCATAACCAATTATAGTTCCTATCGCTGCCTCGTTATCAGAACCTGTAGAACTTACAATCTTATTATCTCCATTCAAAATTATAAACTTGTAAAATTACAATATTTACAGTATAATATAAGAGAAATTTATAATATATAGGAAAAACTATATAAAGTAGAATGGAGCGGATCTATGCACAAGCAATTTGCGGAAATTTATGATATTTTTATGAAATATGTAGATTACGATGGATGGTATAATTTTTTAAAGAGATTTATAAAAATAAAAGGAACTGTTCTAGATTTAGGATGTGGAACTGGAGAATTTATTTTACGGTTTCTTGAAGATGGGTTTTCCGTTGTTGGAGTGGACTTATCTGAAAAAATGCTGGAAGTTGCAGAGAAAAAATTAAATGACCCCAAAATAATTGGAGAAAAATTTTCAAAAGATAGGTATAGACTTATCAAGGAAAATATCATAAATTTTGAAAATACAGTAGATTTTGAAAATAATAAAAATAACAATTTATGCCAAGTTGATTATATTGTCTGTAATTTTGATACAGTAAATTATTTAAAAAATGAAAAGGAATTTTTGAAATTTATCGAAAAATGTAATAAAAATTTAAAAAAAGATGGATATTTAATTTTTGACGCTGTAACTGAAGATATTTTTACAGAAATATTTGAGAACGACATCTTCCTAGATGAAGAACCAGAATACACAAGCATCTGGCGGCACGAACAATTATCCAAAAGAAAGCATCTGATAGAAATAGATTTATTCATCCGTGAAAATGAAAATGACAATCTATTCAGAAAATACAATGAAATTCAGAATAAATTTATCTTTGATCCAGAATGGATTATAAAAACCGTCCAAAATAAAGGCTTTGAAATATTCGATACCGCCTCAAATCCTGAATTTGGAGAAAGCCGAATATTTTTTATCTTGAAAAAATTATAAAATATAAAAAGACTAACTATATAATGTCAAGTTTTTTTTTCAAAAAAATAAAAAATTTTTTTGAGGAATTTATTTAAATTTTTGCATAACAAAATAGGTAATTTAATAATTTAAATCACTTAAATGATTAATTAATGACATTTTTAAAAAGTTCGTTTTTAGTTTGTAAATGGTAAATAACTCTGACTAATTTTTTAACAACGTGAGACATGGCAACATTAAAATGTTTACCTTGAGAACGTTTTCTGGCAAGATGTTCCTTAAATACAGGGCAGTAGATACTGGTTAGTCTTGCAGCATTGTATAAGGCGTATCTGAGCGCTTTTGAACCACGTTTTTCCATTTTAGCAGAGCTAGCGACATATTTACCGGACTGATAGATAGTTGGAGACATGCCGGCAAAAGCTAAAATTTTGTCTGGAGAATCAAAGTTATCAAAATTACCAATTTCAGCAATGATGATAGAGGCAAGAGTAATACCTATACCTGGAATGGAAGTAATTGGTGAAGCGATTTTATCCATAATGGTGGTAATCTCTTTATCAATTTTATCAATGCTGGAATTGTATTCATTGATAAGTTTAATAGTATGTTTTAATTCAAGAGTTAAGGCATAGGAAGAATTACCGGCTGTATTTTGGGCAAGTTCTTTAATTTGGACAGCTTTTTCTTTAGAAAAATGTCCTTTGGATGCCTTGATTAAAACATTCGTAAGTTTTGTAAGATGGGCATTTGCAATTTCTTTGGCAGAAGGGAAATTGTAAAGCAACTCATAAAGGGAGTTAGTGCTTGAAAAGGCTTTTTCAATTTCAGGAAAGACAATGTTAATTATTCGGGATAAAGAAGTTTTTAGTTTAGACAAATCTTTAACAAGAGATAAACGGAATCTGGTTAAAGATTTTAACTCACTAAGAATAATATCATTATCATCCAAAGAAGTAGAAAATTTCAAGTCAGGATAAGCAATAAGCATTCTGGCAAGCACACAGGCATCGACTTTATCGGTTTTAGTTTTGCGAAGAGAGAGGGACTTTCTAAATAAATTAGAATGAAGCGGATTGATAATAGCAAGCGGGAGGCTATTGTCAAGGATAAAAGAAGTAATATTATAGGAGTAATGTCCGGTAGCTTCAAGAGCGATTTTAATGTTATCAAAGGGAGAGTCAAGAGATTTGATAGCCTCAAACAGTTGATTAAAACCGATAGAGTCATTGTTAAATTGAAATTGAAAAACAGGCTGCAAGTTATCATTGCAACAGAAGCAGTCGTGTTTGTCTTTAGAGACATCGATACCGATATAGAACATAAGAATTCCACCTTTCAAAAAGAAAATATAGATACTGCAAAACCACAAACTCTTTGCGAATGTAACCTCGTTCTATATAAACCGTCAAGCGGTATCTAACTAATTAACAATTTAACAAAGAGACTGTGGCTAGAGCCTTTTTAAAACCATCAAGTGGTAGGAGGGGATTAACTAATCCACAGTATCTTAATAATAGTATATTACAAAATCCTTGAAGAGGGATGTAAAAAACTACAAATATATTATACGAGAGGGTAACTTATGAAAAAAGAAAATGAAGAAAATAATTTAACTAAAGAAGAAATAATAAAAGAAGAAGAAAAAAGAAAACAAAGACTTTTTGAAATAGAAAAAAAACTAGGAAGACATAACAAAGACAAAGAAATAAAAAATAAAAGAAACAATAAAATAATGAAATATTTTGCTCTTGCAACAAATATGGTTTATATTCTTTCCATGCCAATCTTAATTATGCTAGGTTTTTATATGCTTCTAAAAAAATATCTATTTAAAACAGATCAACCAATTATTTTAGTTGTCTTTCTTATTTTAGGAGCTGTTTCTGGCTACTGGTCGCTTATAAAGCAAATAAATAATATAAAATAATTTTTATTTTTTTATGAAGTTAAAAAACAACAAGGAAGAAAGGAAATATGGAAATGCTGGAAAAAATGCCCCCAAATATAAAAAGTGCATACATTATCTCAATTTTTACTATGATATTTTTCCCTCTTTTAGGAATATTTTTTAACTGTGTTGAACTTTATTTTGGATATTTAGTCGGAGCAATAATTTCAACAATAAATATAAATTTACTTATAAATGGTGTGGAAAAAATCTTATTTTTTCAAGACAAACCTAAATTACGAGGAAATTTAGAATATTTAAAGCGAATGGCGATATTCTGCTTTGGAATGTTCATTGTTGGAAAAGTCAGTCAAAAATATTTTCCGATTCATATTTTAACAAATATTTTAGCAACTGGAATTGGTGTTTTGAACTTTAAGTTTTCGTATTTTTTATATCATTTTGGAAAAAAATTTCTTTTAAAAAATAAAAACAAGGGGTCTTAACCCCTTGCCAAATATATAAATAAGACTTCTTAATAAATATAATAAGTACTAAACAATAAGCTCCTTGTTAAATAATAAATCCACTAAAATATTATCAGAATTACTCTTCAAAAAAATCTCCAATTCTTCTATATTTTTCATATCTCTTTTTCAATAATTCACGTAACGAATATTTATCAATTCTCTTAAATTCCTCTACAACTGCAGCCTTCAAGTTTTGAGCCATTTCTTCAAAGTTTCTATGTGCTCCTCCCAACGGTTCTTTTATAATTCCATCTATAATTCCTAAACTTTTTAAACTAATCGCATCCATTTTTAAACTTCTTGCAGCTTCTGGTGCTTTTGTGGAATCGTTAAATAAAATTGAAGCGCATCCTTCAGGTGAAATAACCGAATATACACTATTTTCAAGCATCAAAATAGAATCAGCCACTCCAATTCCCAATGCTCCACCACTTCCACCTTCACCAATTACAACCGACACAATCGGTACACGTAATCCGAACATTTCTGCCAGATTTTTGGCAATAGCTTCACCTTGTCCCTTTTCTTCAGCTTCTATTCCAGGATATGCTCCAGCCGTGTCAATTAATGTCAAAATTGGTAATTTAAAACGTTCGGCCATTCTCGTTAATCTTAGAGCCTTTCTATATCCTTCAGGACTTGCCATACCAAAATTTCTGTAAAGATTTGAATCAATATCTCTCCCCTTTTGATGCCCAATTACCATTATTTTATAGCCATCAATCATTGCAAGTCCACCAACAATTGCATGGTCATCCTTTGATAATCTGTCTCCATGAAGTTCTACAAAATCCTGTGTCAGTTCATTTATATAATCTAAAGTATACGGTCTTTTGGGATTTCTTGAGATTTGAATTCTATTCCATGCATCCATTTCATTTTCCTCAAAATCCTTATATTTATCTTCCAGTTTTTTTTCAAGTTCTGTGATCTGAGCAGAAAAATCAATGCTTTTTTCAGCTGAAAATGCCTTTAATTCTGATATTGCTTCTTCTAATTCCTTAATTTCATCTTTTATACTCATCATTTTATCCTTTCATTTGAAAAATTTTTAAATTTACACTAATTTTTCCAATACGCTGTAAATTGTTGTTTTCAAGTCTTTTCTTTCTGAAATTATATCAACCATTCCATGTTCCAACAAAAATTCTGCCCTTTGAAATCCTTTCGGCAATTTTTGGTTTACCGTTTGCTCAATAACTCTAGGTCCTGCAAAAGCGATGAAAGCATTTGGCTCTGTTATAATCACATCTCCAAGCATTGCAAATGAAGCTGTAACTCCACCAGTAGTAGGATCAACAGGTACAGAAATGAATGGAATTCCCGCATCATTTAATTTTTTTACCGCTCCTGAAGTTTTTGCCATTTGCATAAGTGACAAAATTCCCTCCTGCATTCTAGCACCTCCAGAACTTGAAACTACCACAACAGGTATTTTCTTTTTAAGTCCACGTTCCAATGCTCTTGTAATTCTTTCTCCAACAACAGAACCCATACTTCCACCCATAAAGCTAAATTCCATTGCCGCAATGCTAACTTCTATTCCATTAATTTTCCCAGTTCCACTTATAACTCCATCTAACATACGGCTTCTTTCACGTGAAACTTCCAGTTTTTCCTCATATCCTGGAAAATTTAACACATTTTTAGAATTAAGCGTCATATCCTCTTCCATAAAAGTTCCTTCATCAATCAAAAGCTCAATTCTTTCAAATGCTGTAAGCCTAAAATAATTTCCACATTTTGGACAGACATTCAAATTATTTTTCAGATCTTCATTGTAAATAATTTCATTACATCTATTACATTTTTTCCACTTATTATCATCTACAATATCCACTGTCAATTTTGATTTAGATGTAAGTGTAACATACTTTTTTTTTGATTTTCTACTTGAAAACAAACCCATTTTTTTCACCTCTCAAAAATTTTATTTTTTATAACAAAGTTATTTTAAAATCAAACTTAAAATGAAAAATGATATTATTTAGTTTGATATTAATATAATTTGATTTAAACCTAAATAACAGGTGTTATAATACTATTATATAATACATCATTTTTATTAGAATAAAATTTGAAAAATTCATATTCCTAAAAAAATACCCTATCTAAAATCGAAAATTTATATTCATCAAACGAAAGAAAATAACAGCATAGAAAAAATCTGTCACTTCTATCCTTTATTCCATACTTCTTATCTCCAACTATAAAAAGCTCCTTATCAGCTAGCTGAGCCCTAATTTGATGCTTTCTTCCAGTAATCAGTTCGATATCCAAAAGCGAAATATTCTTATTTTTCTCTAGTAAATCCAATATTTTCTTCTGATTTTTCAATTTATCAATATTTGTATATTTAAAATAAGTAATGCTTTTTTTAGATTCCCTTGAAACAGGATTTTCAGAAACAATAACTCTATTTTCAGCTGTTGTCAAATAATTTTCAATTTTAAAGTCTTTTTTATTTTCTTCAAAATTATTTTCCAAAAATTTATTTTTCTTTTTAAATTTCCTATTATGAACAATTGCAAAATATTTTTTATGAACTTCATTATCTCTAATTTTTTGAGAAATATATCGCAAAAATTTCAATGTCTTACATCCAATAACAAGTCCTGATGTTTCAAAATCAAGTCTATTTGCAAAATTAATATTCTCTTTTTTATAAATTTTCTTAAAAACTTCAGCAAGTCCATATTTATGCCCTGTTCCCTTATGCATTGGAATTTTTTCTGCCTTATTTACAATAAAAAAATCTTCATTTTCAAAAATAATCATTTTTTTATATTTTTCAAGCTCATTTTGAGAAATTTGAAATTTTTTTATTTTATTTTCGGTTTTTTTTGTCTTTTTAATATTTTCCATCGACAGATTTTTTATTATAATTTTATCATTTAATAATAATCGATAATTTTCCTTTGTTTTTTTCCCGTTAACTTTCACATCTCCAGATCTTATTGCACCAAAAATCCTACTAAGTGGCTCATTTTTTAAACTCTTTCTCAAGTATCTATCTAACCGCATTCCTTCCATCTCAGAATTTACGTTGATTTCGTTCTTTTCCAAAAATTTCTCCTATTTTCTAAATTATTTATTATTATGGATTTTTATACTTTCCACTATTCCTATTATGATAAACGAAGCCAAAAATGAACTTCCGCCATAACTCATAAATAACAAAGGTTTCCCTGTAACTGGCACAAGTCCGATTGTCATTCCTACATTTACTATTACATGCATAAATATTACACCCACCAGTCCATACAGTATGAGACGGCCAAAGCTATCCTGTATAATTCGGGCGATCCTCATTATATCATAAATTAATCCAAAATACAGAAGCAAAACTAATGTAGATCCAAAGAAGCCCATTTCTTCAGATAATACTGAAAAAATAAAATCTGTCTGTGCTTCAGGAAGGAATTCCAATCTACTTTGACTTCCTTGTAATACTCCCTTTCCCAATACTCCTCCTGCTCCAACTGAAATTTTTGACTGAATTACGTGCCATCCGCTTCCTTTTTTATCTTTTTCAGGATGTAAAAATGTTTCTACCCGATCTCTCTGATAACTGCTAAGTACGAATCTATAAACTGGATAAACCGATAACATTACTACGATTCCTATTATCCAAATTGGTTTCATGTTTGCATCATACAAAAAAATCATAAATAAAAATGCAGAAATTGTTATTAATGTTGTTCCTAGATCAGGCTGTATTAGAATAAGCAATATAAGAGGCAATGCAGGAAGAATTGAGCCAATAATATCCTTTAAATTATTTATTCCATTCTTATATTTCTCTACAATCCAGTAGGCAATAATCAAAATAATTATTACTTTTACAAATTCTGATGGTTGCAGCTGAAACGGACCTAATGCAATCCAACGCTGTGCTCCAAGCGTCTTTTTTCCAGCAAAACGAACAAGCAGCAACAATACTGCTCCAATTCCATAAATATGCCAGATGTATAGTTTTATATGTTTATAATCAAATGATGCTATAATAAACATCAGTATTGTCCCTATAACAATCCATAGGATATTCTTAACAACCATTCCATTTTGCCTTGTTGCACTATACACAAATATTGTACTAATCGTCACAAGTGCATAAACTATTGATAAAATCATTTTATCCATACGAAAAATATTATTTTTCAGATCTTCAATTATTCTTTGACTTTGAAACATTTTCTTCTCCTAACCCTATTTTTTAATTTATAACTATCATAAACTATTCTTTGCTTATTTTTTCAATATTTCCAAGAATTGTAATATTTTCTGTTAAATATGCAGTTTTTGCAAAATTATTTACATCTGTAAGATTTACTGCACTTACTTCTCTTTTTATTCTTTCTGTATCTAAAATCTCATTTTTTCTAATATAATAATTTCCTAAAATTCCCATTCTCGAACGTGGATTTTCCATTGAAAAAGCAAGTCTGCTCATATATTTATTTTTTGCCTTTTGAAGTTCATCTTTTGTTACTCCACTTTCACATAATTTTTTAAATTCTGCAAGTGTTATTTCTATTGCTTTTTCATAATTTTCTATATTTGTTCCAATATATGTTGATGTTAAACCTCCAGAAAGATAATACTGATTAAATGTATACACAGAATATGCAAGCCCCTTTTTTTCACGAATTTCCTGAAAAAGTCTAGAACTCATTGAACCTCCTATAATATTTGATAAAATATCAGTATATATTTTATTTTTACTGTTGTAATCTTCACTTTGATGTGAAATACAAATATTAACTTGATTTATATCCTTTGAAATAACTTTTTTACCAGCATTAAATGAAAAATCTATTTTCTCACATCTATCAACTTTTTTATCAGCCAATTTTCCAAAATATTCATTTACTTTCTGAATAATTTCATCTTTATCAAAATTTCCAGAAACAACAATTGAAATATTATCCTTTGTGTATCTTTCCATATAATATTTTCTAATTTCTTCCGCTGTAAATCTCTTCACACTTGCTTCTGTTCCAATAATTGGCTTTCCATATTGTCCATTTATACAATCTGCATAATTTATCTCAAACACTAAATCATCTGGCGAATCCTTATACATTTTAATTTCTTCCACAATTACATCCTTTTCCTTTTCTAATTCCTTTTCGTCAATTGTAGAATTTGTAACAATATCAAACAAAATATCAACAGATTTTCCCAAAAATTGTGTTAAGGCATTTATATAAAAAACTGTTTCCTCCTTTGTTGTATGTGCATTTACATTTGCCCCAAGATAATCAATTTCATCTGAGATTTCAAAATAATTTCTAGTTGGAGTCCCTTTAAAAATCATATGCTCCAAAACATGCGAAATTCCTTCCTCTGTATCACTTTCATCCCGTGATCCAGTTTTTACAAACACGCCAACTGAACAAGTTGAAATATTTTCTAATTTATCAAAAATAACTTCAATTCCAGTATTTGTCCTTATTTTTTCTATCATCTTAATCCTCTCTGAATTTTTATATTTTATTTATTTTTATCTTTTTTACTAAATAAACATTTAAACAAAAAATTAATATTATATTAAATACTAATACTCTGAATCTCTAAACAATTTTATCCCAACTACCAAAAATACAATTAACGGAATAAAACAAGCTGCATAAATTGGAACTGTGCCTGAAACTGCCATTGACCGTAAAATAGTACTAATTCCATAATAGGCATAACCTATTATTACAGACAAACCAATATTCAGTGCTGCTCCCCCTCTTACATATCTACTTCCTAATGAAAGTCCAATTAAACACATAACAAATGATGACAATGCAAAAGATATTCTATAATAGAATTCTATTCTTAAATTTAAAGAATCAGCCCCAACTCTTGTAAAGTAAACTGTTTTTTCACGTAATTCAGGCATCGTCAAGTTTTTAGCCTTTACTGGACTTGCCAGCACATCTTCCATACTTGCAATAAACTTAAATTTTTTTGTATCAGCAGGTTTTGTCAAATTGGTTCTGCTATCATACTCCTTCAAATTTTTAAAAGTCCATACATTTGTCTTTAGATTAATTTTTGCAAATGGTGAAGTATATATTTTACCAATTTTGCTAAATCCCTTTTCAAATTTAAAAATTTCAATATATTCCATTGTTCCAGTATTTTTATTTACATTTTCACTATACAAAACTGTTCTTTTATCAATTTTTACAAAAACAAATTTCTTTTGTGCCCTTACAGGCTCCTTATTATCAATTTTGAGAGATTTTAAATTTTCCTTTTTAGTATTTGACTTTCCTAACATGTCGTAGTTTATCCAAAATACTCCCATGCTTACAAGAAATGAAAAAATCATAGGAAACAATGCTATTCTTGCAAAACTTATTCCGCTTGTTTTCATTGCGGCAATTTCCAGCTGTTTTGCCATTTTGCTTATACACAATAAACTTCCCAGCAATACTCCAAGAGGAGCAGTATTGGTTATAATTTCAGGTGTTCCGTATCTTAGATATTTTATGGCATCGTGACCTTTAAGTTTTCCATCCATAAGCCATCCTGTCAAGCTAATACTTTCTGCAAGTAAAAATATCAAATAAAACATCATCATACCCAAAATAAAACTTTTTATATAATTTGAAATTATATACTTGTCTAATTTATTCATACTCTTCCTCTCGTTAATTTCTTCTATATTTTTTTATTGAAAAATATATACATAACATAAACAAAACAAAATTAGGAATCCACATTGCAATATTTGCAGGTACGTTATTTTTCAGTACCATAATTTTTGCATAACTTGCCATTCCTATATAGCCAAATATAACAATTAAACTTATTCCAAAACTTATTCCTCTTCCACTTCTTCTATGTCCAACTGAAAGAAGCACTCCAAGCCAGCATAAAAACGTACTTGCCAGCGGACCTATAAGCCTTTGGTAAATTTCTACCTGTGCCTTTAAAGCCGTTTCCTTTTCTCCAGGTTTATTTATATTTTCCTTATAAAATTTATTCAATTCCTTTATATTCATTTCTTTACGGCTTTTTTTCACTTCTTTTTTATTTTCTCTAAAAAAAGTAGTAATAGGTATCTCCTGTTCCATATACTCAGCTGAAACTTGATTGCTGCCATCTTTTTCAAAAGCATAACCTTTTACTTTACTTAAATTTATAATTCCTGGATCAAATTTTGCATTTTCAGCTAAAAAAACTATTGGATAATGATTATCGCCACGTTTATTTATAATCAAAAAGTTCTTAGCTGTTGCTGCTTCATTATTTACCTCGTCAATATAAAAGCCAAATCCCTTTTCTTCATTTACCAGAAATACTTTTTCTTCCGTCAATGAACTAGGCTTTGAAGCAAGCACCTGTTTTGTCTGAGCATTTATATTTTCCAATGCACGAGGATTTACATAAATTTCAAGTCCTAATCCAATCAATGTCAATACTATACCAAAAATAAATGCTGGTCTAAGTATTCTAAAAAGTCCTATTCCAGAACCTTCCATCGCAACAATTTCATTTGTTTCTGAAAGTCCACCATAAACAAGCATTACTCCAAGAAATGCTCCCATAGGTATTGTCTGCACAAGAACTCCTGGCATTGCATAAAACAGATAGTCTATTATGGATATAAACGGTAAATCGCTTGCAAATAGACGTTCCATAACTTCCATTACAACATTTAACATCATAATAAAAGTAAATATGCTGATTCCAAACAATGACGGTAAAATGAGTGAATTGTAAATATACCTGTCAATTATTTTCATTTTTATCAATTTTCCTTTTTTATTTTTCTTTTATTCCATTTTTTTCATAAATTTTTTTATTTATTTTAATTAATCTCTTTTGATTTTTCAAATTTATCTGGTTCTGGATTTTCATAATCATGTAAAACATCATTTATTACTTCCTTTTCCCGTTGACTTATTACATATCTTTTTACATCATTTTCTATAAATCCAGGAAAAGAATCCGTAAACCTTAGTGCATATTTTGTCATAATCTTAATGCAAAAACTTTTATTCCTTGCATTTTTTATGCTTTTACTTTTTATAGATCCTGCAATTACTACAATATATACAATGATTGCAACAAAAAATAATTTTATCATCCCAAATATCATTCCAGAAAATTTATCAAATCTTTCTATTCTTATGCTTCTCAAAAATTTTTTGTTAATTATCAAAATGGCAGAATAGACAATACATTGGACTACAACAATGATAATAAAAATTTTTAATTGATTTTGCGGTTTAATTCTCTCTGAATCTAAAAAAAACTTATAAATATAATTTGTTATAAAAATAATAAAAATATACTTAAACATATTAAAAAATTCTAGAGAAAAACCTCTTCTATATCCAAGAAGAATAAATATTATCAACAAGGCTACAAATCCAATATCCAGTATCATTTTTTTACTCCTATTTTTCTACATAAATTCTAGGCACTCTTTGACTTATTCCACATAAAATTTCATAAGAAATAGTGCCACATAACTCAGCAACCTCCACAACACTAATATTCTCACCAAAAAATTCTACAACATCACCTTTTTTAGCCATATCTTTTAATTCATCAGGAAGCAAAATCATAAGCTGATCCATACAAACACGTCCTACAATTTCACATTTATGCCCTTTGTAAAAAACATAGCCTTTGTTTGACAAATCACGCCTTACTCCGTCAGCATATCCAATAGAAACTGTAGCATATGTCTTTCCAGCTTTTCCTTTATACGTGTTTCCATAACTTATAAAACTGTCTTCCTTTAATGTTTTTATGTAGCTAATTTTTGCCAAAAGAGACATTACTGGCTTAAATTTATATGGAGACGTTTCTTCATCTATAACTCCTCCATAAAGTATAATTCCCACTCTTACAAAATCTTCTATGCTGTCCTGAAATTTTAAAGTTCCAAAGCTATTGTGCAAATGTCTATATTTTATTGATGGTATCCCACTTGATATTTTTTCACACATTGCTTTAAATTTGCTTTCCTGCAATTTTGTATAGTCTTTGTCACTGTCTGATGATGAAAAATGCGAGAAAATTCCTATTGGATTAATATGGCTAGAATTTTTTAAGATTTTATTCAAATCTTCCACTTCACTTTCCTGAAACCCTACACGTCCCATTCCTGTATCTATCTTTATAAATACATCTGTAGTTTTACCTTTTTCTTTCCCAGTTTTTTCCAAATATTCTATTTCCTCAAAATCTGTCACCATAAAATAAATATTTTTATCAGCAATTAAATCCATATACTCATTTTCCACAGGACCTAGTATAAGCACCATAATATCATTGTGAAGCTCCTTAATTTTAAGCGCCTCATCGCTTGTCGCAACTGCAAAGTTCTTTATTCCCTTTTTTATCAAAGCATCGCATATTTCAAGCATCCCATGTCCATAGGCATCTGCTTTTATAACTGCTATTATCTTATCTTTTGTCGCAATTTTTTCAATTTCATCAATATTGCTATATAAATTATTTATATTTATTTCTGCCCAGCATCGCATTTTTCAATTCACCTTCTAAACTTATCATTTTATTTCTTTATCCGCATCATCAAATCGACTTTTTTAATTAAACTAAAACTTTATCTCTTTCATCATACCCGTTTACTGTTTTACCAGAACTTTTTATAACATCTTTAGCTTTTGGCTCATTTTTACCTTTTTTCATTATATAAACCAAAGGACTTGCTACAAACACTGATGAATAAGTTCCAACAAGCATTCCTATAAATAGAGTCATACTAAATGTTTTTAATGTGCTTCCACCAAGAATAAGAAGTACAATTACAGAAAACAACGTAGTTAATGATGTGTAAATTGATCTTGTAAAAACTTGGTTTATGGATTTTTCTATCACTTCTCCAAATGATAATGTAACTTTATTTCTACCTTCTCTATTTCTTTTAATATTTTCACGAATCCTGTCAAATACAACAATCGTATCGTTAATCGAATATCCTAAAATTGTAAGAATTGCCGCAATAAATGGTGTATCTATCTCATATTTAAGCATTGCAATAACTCCAAAAGCAATTATTACGTCATGAACTAACGCCACAATTCCTGCCACTGCATAAATAAATTCAAATCTTATTGTAATATAGATGATAATCAAAATACTTCCAATTAACAATGCCTGAATTGCATTAGATGTTAATTCCTTACCAATTACGGCACCTACAGTTTCATTTTTCACAACTTCATATTTCCCAGTTTTTTGGCTCAATTCTGACATTACTTTTGCTTTTTGCGTATTACTTAATTGTTCAGTTCTTACAATAACAGTATTATCTGTATCTGAAAATTGCACTCTTTTAGCTTTCATTTGTGGTATTTCTCCAACTAAACCACTTAATGTACTGTTTACTGCATTCTGGTCAATTTTTTTCTCATATTTTAACTGAATTAATTCTCCACCTTTAAAATCTACACCAAGATTTAACTTTATTGCAAATAATGAAACTAGCGAAACTATAACCATTACTGCCGAAATTCCCAAATAAAGTTTTCTACGCTCTATTACTTTTAAATTAATCTTCATTCAAAGCTCCTTTCCAGAACAACTGCTCTCTTTTTATGTTAAATGTTTTTATAAATAACTTTAATATTACTTTTGAAACAAATACTCCTGTAATTACAGTAGCCACTACCCCAAGCGATAATGTTACAGCAAATCCTTTAATCGGACCAGTTCCAAGAAAGAACAATACCGCTGCCACAAGTAATGTTGTTATATTTCCATCAATTATGGCAGGAAAAGCATTTTCATAACCTCTTTCAACCGCATCGTGAAGCGATTCTCCAAGCCGTAATTCTTCCTTTATTCTCTCATAAGTAATTACATTTGAATCAACTGCCATACCAAGTGTAAGGATAAATCCTGCAATCCCTGGAAGTGTCAAAGCTGCACCAATACCGCTAAGAAGTCCTAAAACTAAAACTCCGTTTATTAAAAGTGCAATATCAGCAACAATTCCCGGTATTTTATAAATAGCAATCATAAATACTGAGATTACACCTAGGGCAATTAGCCCAGCTATTCCAGTCTGTTTTATTGAATCTACACCAAGTGTCGCTCCAACTGTTCTATTTTCAACAATTTTAATTTCCACAGGTAATGCTCCTGATTTTAGAAGATTAGCTAAATTATTAGCTTCTTCCATTGAAAATCTTCCAGTTATAATTCCGCTTCCTCCATTAATTTCACCATTAATTCTAGGTGCTGACTGTTCCTTATTATCAAGCATTATTGCAAGTTGTTTTCCAACGTTTTCTCTAGTTATTTTAGCAAAATCATTTGCACCTTTTGAATTTAACTCAAAACTTACAGATGGCATCCCAACTTGATCTCTTGTAACTCCCGCACTTTTCAACGCAGAACCTTCCAACAACACAGGTCCATAAGTTCCATCATTATTTTTTATTCTAAACTCAAGTTTTGCTGTTGTACCAATCAGTTCAATAGCCTTTTGAGGATCTTTTATCCCCGCAAGCTCCACTATCAATTTATCATTTCCACTAAGCTGAATAACAGGTTCAGCAACTCCAATGCTATTTACCCGTCTTTCAATAATATTTCTAACTTTACTCATTGTATCAGCCTCTATTTTCCCCTGTGCCTGTAATACAACTGATGTTCCACCACGTAAATCAAGTCCCAGTTTTACTTTATTAAAGTACAAAATAAGAGCTGGAACAAAAATTACTAAAAGTAACCAAATATAATGTGATTTTTTATTTTGCATTTTTTCATCCTTTCTTTTTTGTTTTATTTAAATATCTATTCTTAAGGCAATGTGTCGAGATATTTTTGCAAAATTATTGACGCTGCAACCATATCTACAACTTTTCTACGTTCTTTTCCATTCTTTTTAGAATAGTTTTTTAGATAATGCTCAGCCTCTGTTGTTGTGTAACGCTCATCTACAAAGATAATCTGAATATTTGAAATACTCTTTTTCAATTCTTCCACAAATTCCTCCACTTTTTCCACCTGACGTTTTTTCGTGCCATCAAGACTTTTTGGCATTCCCACTACAACTTTTTTTGTACCTTCATCATCTAATATTTCCTTTATTCTTTCAACAGGATTTGTCTTTGTTCTGTCAATCACTTCAAGA
>ERZ773087.660-NODE-660-length-24694-cov-10.313568_pt1 | contig 24694 bp, 23 predicted proteins | sample MGYA00511375_ERZ773087 | MGnify/ENA primary metagenome ERZ773087 (study PRJEB29015, sample SAMEA2737995) | human oral metagenome | biome: human oral; feature: human-associated habitat; material: dental | place: China | collected 2063 ...
TGCAGGAGTGGATGCAGGATGTCAATCCGTGGGCGCTTCACCGCATGGCGGAGACACTGCTCGAGGCACAGCAGCGCGGCTTGTGGAACACATCCGAGGAAACTCTTGCAGAGGTGCGCAGTCTCTATCTTTCCATTGAGGGCGATCTCGAGGAGCGTTCGGAGGGGACCGTATGAGCTGCAAAAATCAACTCATGACCTTTTTCATAGCGATTCTCACCGTATGCTTTCTCACGGGCTGCGTTGACCTTTCCAATAACCAGGGAGGGGGTTATCAGGTTACGGATGTGGAGGGCACGGTCATCACGATCGCGCATAAGCCGCAGCGGATCCTGACCGTCAGTGCTGGTACGGATGAGCTGATGCTTGGCCTTGTGGAGCCGGAGCGCATGGCGGCGATCAATGAATCTCTCGCCGATCGGGAACATACGAATATTCCGTGGGTGTGTGACCGGATTCCGACGGTCATCCCCCGCAGTCCGTCAGCCGAGCAGATTGCGGCGCTGCATCCGGATCTCGTCGTCGTGACGCCGTGGATGCCGCGTGAGAACATCGATGCCATCCGCGAGCTGAACGTGCCGGTTCTCGTCTGCAAGTCCGCTGCGACAATAGAGGATATTCACGATAATATCCGACTCTATGCAGCGGCTGTCGGCGAAGTGGAGCGCGGGGAGAAACTCGTCGGCATGATGGAGGAAAAGCTCGCCGAGATCCGTGCGAAGGTGGCAGAGGTTCCGGAGGAGAAGAAGCATAAGAGCATTGCACTCATCTCCATCATGGTGAACTACGGCGGCGCAGGCTGTACCTTTGACGAGCTTTGCCGCTGTACGGATTCGATCAACGCCAAGGCGGCGGCAGGCAACCGCATGGGGCAGGAGATGACGAAGGAGCAGCTCGTCGCGGCGAATCCGGACTACCTCTTTTTCCCGAGCTACGAGGACGGGGCGACGAACGAGGAGAACTACGGACGGCAGTATCTTGAGGACCCCTCGCTCGCGCAGATGGCTGCCGTGCGGGAGCGGCAGATCGGGCATCCGTGGGCGCGCTACGTCTACAATCTCTCGCAGAACATTGTGTATGGTATTCAGGAGACGGCGTGGATTCTCTACGGCGACGCGTTTCGGCAGTCGCGGCACGAGTTCCTCACCGCCGTGGAATAAGGTGATACAATGAAGAAAATTGCGTTCTACGGCAAGGGCGGCATCGGCAAGTCCACCACGGCGGCGAATGTGTCCGCCGCATTCTCGCGCATGGGGCGGCGCGTCTGTCAGATCGGCTGCGATCCGAAGAACGACTCAACGCGGCTCCTGCTCGGGCGCATTGCGCCCTCCACGATCCTCGACCTTGAGCGCGAGAAAAAGGGGGCGGGGCTTACCTTGGACGACCTCGTGCACGAGGGATGGAACGGCATCCGCTGCATCGAGGCGGGCGGCCCCGATCCGGGTGTCGGCTGTGCGGGGCGCGGCATCATCGTGGCACTCGAGCGGCTGAAGGCACTGCACGCCTTTGACGATCTCGATGTCGTGCTCTACGATGTCCTCGGTGATGTGGTCTGCGGCGGCTTTGCCGTACCGATCCGCGAGGGCTATGCCTCGGAGATCTACATTGTCTCCTCAGGGGAGCTCATGTCACTCTATGCGGCGAACAATATCGCAAAGGGCGTGCAGCGCTTTGCTGCGCGCGGGGCGGTGAAGCTCGGCGGCATCATCGGCAACGGGCGGGACGTGTTGCGCGAGCAGGAACTCCTCACCGCCTTTGCCGCGCGCATTGGCACGCAGCTCATCGCCTATATTCCGCGTTCGCGCAGCGTGCACGAGGCGGAGATTCATCGGCAGACGCTTATCGCCTACGCGCCGGAGTCGGAACAGGCGCAGCACTATGTCGCGCTCGCACAGGCAATCGATACGAATGAGATGCTGACCGTGCCGACGCCGATGGAGTTCGAGGAGCTCGAGGAACTGGTGGAGCGCTATGGGAATTGAGGTTAAGCGCGTCGGCATACGCCGCACGAACTGCAGCTGCAGCATGCCGGGCGTCTGGCGCGCGCTGTCCTTTGTGCGCGGCGCTGTCGTCATCTTCCACAGTCCGCGCCCGTGCGCTCACATCGCACACGGCATGGACGTGAGCAGCTTTCACCGCCTGACTGCGGCGGGGACATCCGTGCGTCTCTCGCCCGTGCCGCTCCTGACGAGCGGGCTCGGGGAGAGCGAGGCAATCTTCGGCGGGGAGGAGCGGCTGCGCGAATGCATCCGCTTTGCCGTGGACAAATACCGTCCGCAGGCGGTCTTTATTGCAAACTCCTGCGTCAGCGGCGTGATCGGCGATGATACGAAGGCAATTGCCGAGGAGATGGAGGCGGAGCTCGGGCTGCCCATCACGGCGGTGTCGGCGCACGGCTTCCTCGACGGCGAGTACTATGCGGGCTATCTCGATGCCGCGCGGGCGCTTGTCGACCGCTTTATGCAGCCCACCGAGCGCAGGGAGGGCACGGTTGTCCTGCTCGGCGACTGCGGCGGCATGCATGGGGAGCATGCGCGCGAGCTGCGGCGGTTGCTTTCGCTGCTCGACCTGCGTGTCACGGCGCAATTCCCGTCCTATCTCAGCCTCGATGAGATGCAGGCGGTGCCGGAGGCAGAGCTTATCGTTCTGCTCGGGCGGCGCATGGATGATGAAAAACAGGCGCAGCTCATTGAACTTGCTGCGCATATGAAGGAGCGCTTCGGCACGCCGTATCTCGCCGATGTCTATGCGGTCGGCGCGGAGGAGACGAAGCTCTGGCTGCGGCGTGTTGGAGAGCTCTGCGGGCGCACGGAGGAGGCGGAGCGCGCGATTGCGGCAGAGGAGGCGTCCTTTGCCGCTGCTGTGGAGAAGGCGCGTGCCGATCTTGCGGGGCGCAGCTGTGCACTGGCGATTGGGCGTGACCTCAGCTGGTTTCAGCCCGAGATCATCCTGCGCCTCCTCGGCAAGGCGGGCATTCTCCTCAGCGGTGTCGTTCTGCTCGACTGCTTCCTGCCGGAGCGGCGCGCCGTGATGGAGGAGGAAGTGCGTCGCCTGACGGATGCTCCTGTCTTTTATGAGGGGGCTGATGGTGCGGACGAGCTGCTGCATGGGGCAGACTTTGTCCTCACGACGCATGAGCTCGTCGATACGAAGCTGCGCCAGCTCTTCCTCGCGCTCCTGCCATCGGTCGGCTGGTCGATGGAGCGGCGACTGCTCGATGATATGCGGCAGATATTGCACCGGCATGAGAGCAGGGGAGGGCTGATCTATGGGTGAGCGGGAAAAATCCTTCGACGATGTCTGCATGTATACCGACACCTGCGCGCTTGCGGGCGCGTCGGCGTTCTTTGCAGGGATGCGGGATGCCGTCATTGTGGTCAACGGCCCTCTCTGGTGCTATTATTTTGCCATGCGCCACATCGAGCACAGTCAGAGCACAATCTCACACCGCATGGCTTGCACGCAGCTCGACAACGACGCGATTGTATTCGGTGCGGAGGAGTATCTGCAGGAAGCGCTTGCACCGTATGTGGAGCAGCCGCCCGCCCTGCTTGCGATTGTGAGCAGCTGTGCGGCGGGGCTGATTGGCGACGACATCGCGGCGATTGCGCGCGGGGCGGGGCTCGCCTGTCCCGTTGTCGCGCTCGACAGCAGCGGACTTGCAGGGAGCTTTGCCGACGGCTGGGATAAGGCGGCGCGTGCGGCGCTTCAGACGGTTCCTTTGGAGCGTACTGCGGCACAATCTCATGCAGTCAATCTGATCGGGATGACGGATGCCTATTACAACGGCGCGAATGACGCGCGTGAGCTTGTGCGGCTCCTTCAAATCGCAGGCTATACGGTGAATGCTGTTCTCGGCAACGATATGAGTGCGGAAGACTTTCCGCATCTGACACAGGCGGCACTGAACATCGTTGTGCACGGAGAACTGGGGCGCGGCAGCGCGCAGCTGCTCGAAGAGATGTACGGTATGCCGTGGATTGCGCCGTTCCCGCCCTATGGGCGTGCGGGCACGCGGCACTGGATGCAGGAGATTGCAGATGTGTTGCCGTCACCGCACGCCGAGGCGGCGGAGACAGAGATTGACCGCGTCACGCGCGAGGATTTCCTGCGCATCAATGAGTGCAAGATGCTCTGGGGAGAGCTCCGCTATGACACAGCTGTCGTACGTGCGCCCGACTCCATGGCATGGGGGCTGGCGCAGGCATTGCGTACGGAGTGGGCAGACGTCTGCCATCTTGCCGTTGCGGCAGAAGCGGAGCGCGCAGAGGATGTCGCCCGTATCGCGGATGAAATTCTGGGCGAGACGGATGCCCTGCGCATACAGCAGCTGCTCGGCGAGATGGAGAACGGGCTCCTACTCGGCAGCAGCAACGAGTCCGCGCACATCCATCCGCAGCACGCTCAGTATCTGCCCGTTGCCTATCCCGCGCAGGACTTCCTGCGTCTGACAGACAGTCCCTTCATGGGACTGCGCGGCGCACGTCATATCGAGGAGCAGCTGTGGAACGGAAATATTCTGCGTCGAAAAATCTTGCTTTCATAGAGTTCGTCATCAATCATTTTGTGATATAATTCAAAGATGATTAATGGAAAGGAAGAACGCTCGTGATTCAGAAAAGAATTGCCCTGCTTTTCCTCTGCGTGCTCTGCGCCGTCCTCACCGCCTGCGGCGTACCGAATGCCGCAGAGGAAAAAACTGCGGCGTACACGGTCACGGACATCGAGGGCACCGAAGTCGCCTTCCCTGCGCCGCCGAAGCGTATCATCACGCTCTCGATGAGCACGGACGAAACGATACTCGGGCTCGTCGAGCCGGAGCGCATGGCGGCGGTCAATACGCTGCTTGATGACCCCGTGAGCTCGAATGTGACGGGGCTCGTCAAGGCAATCCCGCAGCGCATCGGAAACCCAACCGTGGAGGAGATCATAGCGCTGCAGCCCGACCTCGTCGTCGTTCCGGACTGGGGCGACCTCACGATGGTGCCGTCCCTGCGCGAGGCGGGGCTGAAGGTCATCGTCTGCAAGGGCGCCCGGAATCTCACGGAGATTCGCGAGACAGTCACGCTCCTCGCAGCGGCGGCAGGGGAACCGGAGCGCGGGCAGAAGCTGCTCTCCATGATGGATGCAAAGCTCGTGGAGATTCAGAAAAAAGTGGAGAAGATTCCGCAGACAGAGCGCAAGACGGTCGTCCTCATCTCGCTTATGGGCGGCTACGGAGGACTTGGCAGCAGCTTTGATGAGGCGTGCCGCTATGCGGGTGTTGTCAACGGGCGTGCGGAGCTCGGCATCCGCGATTTTCAGGTGATGACGAAGGAACAGCTCGTGCAGATCGACCCCGACATCCTCTTTCTGCCGACGTACAACGATCACGGGAACTATGATGTTGCGGCATTCCGCAGGGAGTATCTGGACGATCCGTCCCTGCAGACGATGAAGGCAATCCGCACGAAGGCGTTCGCCGAGCCGTTCGAGGGATATATCTACAACTGCTCACAGGACTTTGTCTTCGGTGTTCAGGAGATTGCCTACCGTGTCTACGGAGACGCATTCAAGCAGTCCGAGGATGAGCATCTTTCGGCAGTCAAGTGATAAAGAGGGGAGGTTCCATTTGAGCGAAATGATCCGCGCGGAAGCACTCTATGCGGGCTACAACGGGAACGTCATCCTCGCAGATGTGTCGTTCACCGTGCGCGCAGGCGAGATGGTTGGGCTGATCGGGCCGAACGGCGCGGGCAAGAGCACCCTGCTCAAGACATTGCGCGGCATCCTCCCAAAGCTCTCCGGTTTTGCCGCACTCATGGGCGAGGATATCGAAGTACTCGAAGCAAAGGCGTTTGCACGCCGTGCGGCATATTTGCAGCAGCATGTGGAGATGACGTTCGACTACACGGCGCGCGACATCGTGCTCGCGGGGCGCTATCCCTATCTCTCGTGGTGGCGGCAGGAAAAGGCGGACGACCTTGCGATTGCGGAGGCATGTATGGCGTATACGGGTGTTCTGGAGCTTGCAGAAAAGCCTCTGCACGCCATGTCGGGGGGACAGCGTCAGCGCGTTCTGCTCGCAAAGGTGCTTGCCCAGCAGACGCCTGTGCTCTTTCTTGATGAGCCGGCGACGGGGCTCGACATCATCTATCAGGAGGAGATCTTTCGGTTCTGCCGCGAGCTCTGTGCAGCGGGCAAGACTGTCCTGCTCGTTGCACATGAGCTGAGTCTTGCGGCACGCTTCTGCTCGCGGCTCCTCCTGATCGGACGCGGGACGCTTCTCGCGGACGGCATGCCGCAGGCGGTGCTGACGGATGAACTCCTGACGCGCGCGTATGGCGCGCCCGTATGTGTGGTGGAGAATCCCGTGACGCATCACGCGGAGGTCTATACGGAGGCAGAGGAAGGCGGGGCGGAGAAAGCTCAGCTGCTCTCCGTGATCCTCGGTACGGCAGATGAGGGGAGGGGGGCGTTGTAGTGAAACGAATCTACGGAACACGGCTCTTTCTCTGTGCGCTTGTCGGTGCCCTCCTCTTTGCTGTCGTACTCTCCATGAGCTCGGGGCAGTACGACATCCCGATGGAGGCGGTCATTGCCTCCTTTGCGCATGCGGCAGGTCTGCCGATCCTCACGGATGTCGTTGTAACACCCGAGCAGGAGGCGGTGCTCTGGCATATCCGCCTGCCGCGCACGCTCGTCGGCATGATGGTCGGTGCGGGGCTTGGTGTCTCGGGCGCCGTTCTGCAGGGCATCTTCAGCAATCCGCTCGCCGATCCCGGCATCATCGGTGTGTCGAGCGGTGCCTCGGTCGGTGCCGTGCTTGCGATCGGCATCGGGGTGACGGCGGGCAGCGTGCTGTCTCTGCCTGCCTTCGCCTTCGCGGGCTCCATGCTCGCAGTGAGCCTTACTGTATCCCTGTCGATGCGGCACGGGCGCATTCCCGTCATGACCCTCCTGCTCTCGGGCGTTGTTGTGGGCATGTTTCTCGCCGCATGTACGGCGGCGATCCTCACGGTGATGAACGAGCAGAAGATGCAGCAGTATCTCTTCTGGACGATCGGCGGTCTTGACTACCGCCGCTGGGATCACGTGCTGCTCGGCATCGGGCCGATCGGCATCGGCGCCTCCATCATGGTGCTCCTCGCGCGGCATCTCAATCTGCTCGCGTTTGGTGAGGTGGAGGCACGCGCGGCAGGGATGCCTGTGACGGCGTTCCGGCTGCTCTTCCTTGTACTTGCTTCACTCACAACGGCAGCGGGGGTCTGCATCAGCGGCAACATCGGCTTTGTGGGACTCGTCGTGCCGCATATGATGCGGCTCGTCATCGGCCCCGATCATCGGAGGTTGCTTCCTGCGAGCCTCTTGGCGGGGGCGGTCTTTCTCGTGCTCTGTGATTCTCTCGGGCGCATTCTGCTCCCCGGCATGGAGATCCGCGTCGGAATTATGACCGCATTCATCGGCACGCCCTACTTCCTGTATCTCTTGCGCAGACATATGAAGGCGGCGATGTAAATGGAAGAGAATATGATCGAAAACTACGGACAGAGGAAGGCGTTCGGACTTTCCCTCGGGCTGCATTTCGTGCTCTTCCTGATTGCGGCGGCAATGGGGCTATTCTCTGCCGCAGAGCCAACCGCCGTGCATCGTCCGCCGATCGACGTCTTCCTCTATGATGAGGGCGGGGATGCGGGCGGTTCGGCGGGTGATGATCTTGCGCCTGCCGCACCTGCTGTGAGCTTCCCCGATGACATCGTCTTGCAGGATAAATCTGTCGTGCAGGAGGAACGGCAGGAACAGCGTCCTGTGCAAAACGCATCGCGTGCCGTGCAGAGCAGAGTGACGGGTGCATCCACCGGTCAGGCAGCAGCGGAAAGCAATGGCGGCGGCAGCGCTTCCTCTGCCGGTGTGGGCAGTGCCTCCGGTGCGGGCACAGGCGGAGACAGTGGGGGCGCCTCCGGGCTCGGTGCCGCTCCGCCGAGGGAACGCGTCGAGGCGAGTCTGCGAGCAGAGGCACGGCCGGAGTATCCGCAGGAGCTGATCGATGATGATGTCGAGGGGGCGGTCACGATCAAGATCCTCGTGGCGGCGGACGGCTCTGTGGAGGATGTCTCCGTTACATCGTCGTCGGGATTCCGTGCGATGGACAGGGCGGCAATCGCCGCAGGGTGGCGATTCCAGTTTAATCCGGGGGATAATGGCCGGCGAGGTATCTGGACAAAGACCTTCCGCTTTCAGTTGAGTTGATTAGGGGATTTTAAAATGAAAATATGGGCTAAAAAATGGCTTGCGGCAGCAGTCGCACTCTCTGCGATGACAGGCGAGGTCTATGCTGCGGAAGCCGTGAGCGAATCTGCAGATGACACGATGCAGACCTACGATCTCGGTGAGGTTGTCGTGACGGCAACACGCACGGATAAGCATGATGTCGATGTGCCCGCAGCGACCACGGTCATCACGGCAGAGGAGATCAAGGCGAGCGGTGCAGCGACGGCGGCGGATGCGCTTGCAAAGGCTGACGACTTTGTGTATAACTCCTTTGGACCAAATGGGGCAGCAATGGCGACGATGACCAATGAGCTGAATGTGCGCGGCATGAAGGGCGGCGTCCTCGTGCTCATGAACGGGAATCCGATTGCATGGCGTGGGAAATACAATCTCGACCAATTTCCTGCAAGCAGCATCGAGCGCATCGAGGTCGTGAAGGGGAGTGGTGCTGTTCTCTATGGCAGCGAGGCGGTCAGTGGAGTTGTCAACATCATCACAAAGAAGACGAGCACGAATGAGGTGCACGTTGGCTTTGGAAATTATGGTCAGCGCAGTTACGGCGTGAGCGCCGGCGACGAGCATTTCGGCTTCTACTATAATTACGATAAATGGGGGCAGAGGGACGGCATCAGCGACACAGAATATAGGCAGCACAGCTTCTATGGAACCACGCGGACGGATATCAGCGACATTATCAAGCGAAACACGGGGATGACCTATCATATTAATCCCCGTCTGGATTTCCAGCTTGGGTACTACGAAACAGAGGGGACATACAGCCGCTACATCACGTCGGTGGACAATACACATACGCGTACTGCAGCCCAGAATATTCATGTTGGAGAGCAGTATAATCGGCGCAAGTATGAGACGAAGCAGTACATTACACAGCTGAACTATCATGACACGGACTGGAAGGGCAGTCTTTACTTCAATACGGAGACGCTCGAATATGCGGGTCTCGTTCATTTCAATGGGAATACAGGAGTTCGGACGCCGAATAGCCCATACCATACGCGCGAGAAGAATGCTGCGTACGGCGCAGATGTCCAGCGCACGTGGCAGCTTGGGTCAAAGGCAAACGCTGTTGTGGGAATGCGGCTCGAACACGAAATGTATGCGGCTCTGCCGACGCCTGCCAGCGCGAGGAATGAACGATATACGCGCAATAATTGGGCACTATTCGGACAGTGGGAGCAGCAGTTTGACGAGCGGAACACCGGTATCTTCGGTCTGCGTGAGACGTGGACGACGGGGGCGATGCGCCGCCAGAACTACAACAACCTCAGCGCTTCGGCACAGTGGCTGCACAAGCTGGATCAGGAGAGCAGTGCTTATCTGAACATCAGTCAGTCCTTTGTCATGCCGACGTTCGCGCAGATGTACAATGACAACGGTCGTCAGCAGGCAGCACCCGATCTGCGCCCGCAGAAGGGAATCGACTATGAAATTGGGTGGAAGAAGTATCACGGCAGACACATGTGGAAGGCATCGCTCTTCCATATGCGCGTCAGGGACAACATCACGGCAAAGATGACATCGGGGCGCACCATGTATCAATATACGAATGAGGACTTCCGCAATACGGGATTGGAACTCTCGGGAGAGATACAGGGCTCACACGGCTTCTCTTACAACTGGGGCGTGACGTGGCAGAATCCGCAGACGAAGAGTACGAGTGCGAGGAAACAGTCACTCGGTTGGGAACGTACCTTTGGAAAGATTCAGCTTGCGGGTGGCGTTCGCTATCAAAAGGATAAGTGGTCATCTTCGCTCACGGCATCCTATCTGGGCGGGCGTGTGCAGCAGCCGTCCTCAGAGCCGGCATACCGCACGAAACCCTATCTGCTCACCACGTGGAATACGACTTACGCGCCCGACAAAAACAGTGAGATCAGCCTGCGTATTGACAATGTACTGGATCGCGATGACATCACGTCGCACGCCGGAACGGAGTACTATACAGCGCCGATCAACTATCTCCTGAGCTATACCTATCGGTTCTGAGGCGGTTGAAATACCGTTAAAATATTTTCGGAGGCGGAACGCCGTGCTTGAATTGATAAACTTATCCAACGCAGACTGTGATGTGGAGAACCTGCTTCAAAACAATGCGGAGTCGCTTCCGTCCATCCTGCGCGAACATGGGCTGGACGGCATCGAGTTTATGCGTTGCGGAGCGTGGGATCGCAAGATGTACCCCGAGGATCTCATCAAGGGCGTGCATCTCCTGTTCTGGCCGTCGTGGCTGGATTTTTGGCGCGGGGATCGCGCGGCGCTCTTGGAGGAGTTCGGCAGCGAGGAGAATGTCCGTGCCTGCTATGGCTCGCTGCATGTCACCGACTGGGTGGAGGCGTGGAAGGAGAATCTGCGGCAGGCGGCAGAATGTCAGCCGCAGTACCTCGTCCTGCACGTCGCGCACAATCGCACATCCGAGATGTATACGCGTGCGTTTGCCGCGACGGATGGGGATGTCATTCGTGCGACGATCGAACTCGTCAATGAGATTGTTCCCGAGCTTCCGCAGGGATGCAGACTCCTCTTTGAAAATCTTTGGTGGCCGGGGCTGACCTTCCGTCAGCCGCGCTTTGCTGCGTTGCTGCTCGAGCATGTGAACTATACCGATACGGGCTTTATGCTGGATACGGGGCATCTGATGAACACAAACCTCAATCTGAAGAGTGAGGCGGAGGGGGCTGCGTATGTGCTGAAGGTCTATCGTGAACTTGGCGAGGTGGGCAGGCGCATCTATGGCGTTCATCTGCACCAATCACTCTCCGGAATGTATACACGCGAGATGATGCGCCGCCATCAAGGAACGCATCGCTCCCTCAGTTGGAGAGAGGGGATGGACTATGTCCTGCATGTCGATCGGCATGAGCCGTTTCGGACAGAGGCGGCACGGTGGATTTTGGACACCATTCAGCCGGACTATCTCGTCCACGAGTTTTTGCAGTACTCGCGCACGGACTTGGATCAGAAACTGCGCACGCAGCGTTTTGCCTTAGGGTATTTGTAAATGCTTTTGCCTGTTGGAGTCCATGCCGACAGTGACATAAGAATGGATTCGTAGTAGGATGAAACTTTAGGAGGAGTTCAAGATGAAGAAGAGTATCCGTTTTGCTGTAACAGCGGCGCTCACCCTTGGCACATTGTCCGTGGGGGGGCAAACGTACGCCGCAGATCAGGATCTCAGTGCAGATGAGCATTCACTCGGAGAGACTGTCGTCACGGCAACGCGAACGCCGATAGCTGTGCGTCAGGCTCCGGCCAATGTCGCTGTCATCACCGCGCAGGAGATTGAGCAGAATCACTATCGGAGTGTTTCGGAAGCGCTTGAGCATATCAACGGCGTTGTTGTGGATCGTGCAAGCGGAGAAGAATATATTCGGCTGAACGGAGATGACCGTGTTGTCGTCATGGTAGACGGCATGCGTCTGAACAACGACCAAGGTGTTGTGAATGGACGTGCAGGCGTTGATCTGCGAATGATTCCGTCCGTGAAGAACATCAAGCGCATCGAGGTTGTCAAAGGCGGCGGTTCGGCGCTCTATGGCTCTGATGGGGTCGGCGGCGTAGTCAACATCATCACGAAGCGTGCAACAAAGGCGCAGACGGAAGTCGACTTGCGCACGGGCTCGTGGGGAACGCACAGCTATGAACTTTCGCATATGGGGACGGACGGCACACTCAGCTGGCAGCTTACGGCAGGAATTGACCGCAGCAGCTATATGAAGTACAAGGGAACCGATGGGGAAACGCATCGGATGCCGAGCAGCGACTATGCAAACAACAGCCTCTCACTTCGTCTCGATCATCGGATGGATAATCGAAACTCATTGACGTTCTCCGTCATGCATCGGACGATTGACGCAAATTCCTATTATAATTTTGCACCGTCCTCCCATCACGATGCCATCTATAACACGGTTTCTGCCTCCTATAATTTCAAAGAGGGAACGGATACCCCAGGCTATCTGCGCTATTTTGGCAACTTCAAGTCCGTCGATTTCGACGGAAAATACGATACGCGTGTGCAGGGCGGCGAGTATCAGAACGGATGGAAGCTGGGCAAGGATCACACCGTTGTGGCTGGTGTTGAATGGCGGCAGAGTCACTCGACGAATGTTCCAAGCGGTTACAGCAATAAAAAGATCACAAACAAGGCGGTCTATGTGCAGGACACAATCCGCCTCGGGGATAAGTGGTCGCTTGTACCGGGAGTGCGTCTCGATCATCATAGTAAGTTTGGCGCGCATAGCTCCCCGAAGTTCGCCGTGAACTACAATGCAGATAAAAAGACTCGTGTCTATGCTTCGTGGGGGCGTGTCTACAAGGCTCCGACAGCAGATGACTTGTTCTATTATAGTACTTGGACGTACGGATTGATGCATGGCGGAACCTATGGAAACCCGAACCTCCGTCCCGAGAGCGGGCATACGGAGTCGATTGGCATCTCACACGAGTTTGATAAGCGAACATATCTCAGTGTAGATTTCTTCCAGTCGAAGCTTAGTGATGCAATTCATTGGTATTCTACGGACGACATGCATTATTACGCAACCAATATTGCGCATGAGAAGAAGCGCGGTATGGAAATTCTCTTCAAGAAGAAGGTGGATGAGCACTGGAGTTACGATCTCGGGTACTCTTACACGCACACAGAAACAAAAGACAACTACAATGTCACAGCAAGCAAGTATCTCAACCATATCAGCCAGCCGAATGGTGGACATATCGGCGTGCACTACAATAATGGACGCTGGCATGCCAATCTGCTCGGAACCATGGCGAGCGGCTTGTCCGAGTACTACTATGGGCGCAGCCGCTATGCAGCATTTGAGCTGAATGCGGGCTATGACTTCGCGGAGGGCGGCACGATCTACGCACGTCTGCGCAACGCGACGAATCAGGCATACTCCTCCTACAGCAGCTATAGCAATCCGCAGCCGGCACGTTATGCCGAAGTCGGTGTGCGCTATCAGTTCTAAGCGGCGCATACAGGTCAATAAACGAAGAAAAATCCCTCGGGCGTAAAAAATGCCCGAGGGATTTTTGCGATTGCTTGTCAATTTCGTAACTCCCACTTGCATATATGAGCTGATATGGTACAATAAAACCAATATTGGGAGTTAGTTTACTTGGAGGGAATGCAATGCTTGACAAGAATATGGGTGCATCCGATGCACAGGATTTTGCAGGGGCGATTCGGGAGATCGTCGCGGGGCATGAGAAAAATGAGCCCTTTACGAAGCTGCGCGGGAGCGAGCCGTTTGCCGCTGAGCTGAATGCTCTGATCGACTGCGTGAACGAGGAGCTTGAGTACCAGCGCTTCCGTCTGCGCACGGTCAACGAGGCAGTCAAATCAGGTATGTGGTACATGAAGATCAATCCGGACTTCAGCATCGCGTATGCGATCTGGTCGGATGAGTTCCGCCGCATGGTTGGTTTCCGTGGGGAGTCCGACTTCCCAAATACGATCGAGTCGTGGAGCTCGCGCCTCCATCCGGATGATGTGGAGGGGACGTTCAGCTCCTTCACGGCATGCATCAAGGATCTCAGCGGGCACACGCCGTACGATGTGGACTATCGCCTGAAGGTGCACGACGGCAGCTACCGTTGGTTCCATGCGTCCGGCAATGTCGTGCGTGACAAGAGCGGACATCCCGAGGAGATCATCGGCGTATTTGTCGATATCGATGCGGATAAGAAAAACAAGGAAGAGCTCGAGGTGAATGCGCAGCGCAAGGAAAAGTTCTACGGGGAACTCGAGACGATGCTGAGCAGTCTGTACGAGTCGATCGATGCGATTACGACGAGCGTGAGCCAGACGACGGAGCGCACGGTCGAAATTGCAAACGTGCAGGAGGAGATCACGCAGGCGGCGGATGATACGCGCAGCCAGACGGAGAACACGCTCAAGATGTCCGAGCTCGTCATGACGATCTCGAAGCAGACGAACCTCCTCGCGCTGAATGCCTCCATCGAGGCGGCGCGTGCGGGCGAAGCGGGACGCGGATTCTCCGTCGTCGCGGAGGAGGTCGGCAAGCTCGCCGACAGCAGCCGCGATGCCGCTAGTAAGATCCTCGAGGCGCTTGGCTCGATGGAGAAGGCGTCGACGCACATCGCGGAGCGCATCAAGTCGATCAACGGTCTGATCGAGAATCAGGCGGCGAATATGAAGGAGATCAGCGCCTCGGTCGAAGAGGCGAAGGCGATGTCCGACAATATCGAAGAGCTCTCCAAGAAACTGTAACAATCCGCGCCTCACGTGCCGGCGCCCATATCCGGCATGTGGGGCGTATTTTTATTTCGCTTGCAATCGACAAAGAGCCTGAATTTATTGACAGCGCTCTGTGATTGAAATATAATATGAAGAACGGCTATTTATGCAAGATAATCATAAATTCTTACGGGGAGAATGGATGGACTTATGACTTTTGATATGAATCTCGTCGTCAACTCATTCCCGCTGCTTCTCATCGGCGCGGGGGTTACGATACAGATCACGGTACTGTCGACGGCAATCGGCTTTGTGATCGGTCTGATCGTGGGTGTGGCGCGCATCTCGAATCTGCGTGTGCTGCGTATGCTCGCGGAGGTCTATGTGGAGTTTTTCCGCGGGACGCCGCTGCTCGTGCAGATCTTTCTGTTCTACTTCGCGCTGCCCGTCATCACGGGACAGCGCATCGATCCGTTCATCGCGGCAATCTCGGCCTGCGGCATCAACTCCGGCGCGTACGTGGCGGAGATCTTTCGTGCGGGCATCCAGTCGGTTGACGACGGACAGATGGAGGCGGGGCGTTCGCTCGGCATGACGTGGCTGCAGACCATGCGCTACATCATTGTGCCGCAGGCGTTCAAGCGCGTCATTCCGCCGCTCGGCAATGAGTTCATTGCCATGCTGAAGGACTCGTCCCTCGTGTCGGTCATCGGCTTCGAGGAGCTGACGCGTCGCGGACAGCTCATCATCGCAAAGACGTACGGCTCATTTGAAATCTGGATGAGCGTCGCCGTCATCTATCTCGTGATGACGCTGACAATCTCGCGCTTTGTCGCATATCTGGAGCGGAGGTATCGCGTTCATGATTGAAATTAAAGGTCTGCGCAAGGCGTTTGGTGCCGATGAGGTGCTGAAGGGCATCGACCTCTCCATTGCTGAAAAAGAAGTTGTCGTTATTATCGGCCCCTCTGGCTCGGGCAAGAGCACACTCCTGCGCTGCATGAATCATCTTGAGGAGCCGACGGCGGGCGAGGTCGTCGTCGACGGCATTACACTCTCAAGTGAGGCAAATATCAACAAGGTGCGCGAAGAGGTCGGCATGGTGTTCCAGCGCTTTAACCTCTTTCCACATATGACGGTGCTCGAGAATATCATGCTCGCACCGATGAAGGTCAAGCACGTCGAAAAGGGCGAGGCGGAAAAGACGGCGCGGGAGCTCCTCGCGCGCGTGGGGCTTGCGGAGAAGGCGGACGCCTATCCCGACAACCTCTCAGGCGGACAGCAGCAGCGCGTTGCGATTGCGCGCGCCCTTGCCATGCGTCCGAAGGTCATGCTCTTCGATGAGCCGACCTCGGCGCTCGACCCGGAGATGGTTGGCGAGGTGCTCGATGTCATGCGTGCGCTCGCACGCGAGGGCATGACGATGGTCATTGTCACACACGAGATGGGCTTTGCCCGCGAGGTGGGTGACCGCCTGCTCTTCGTGGACGAGGGACGCATCATCGAGTCGGGTGTGCCGCGCGAGGTATTTGAGAACCCGCAGGAGGAGCGCACGCGCAGCTTCCTCTCGAAGGTGCTCTGAGATGCACCAGCGCGGGAGTCTCTTGCTGCTGATGGCATCACTGCTGTGGGGGACGACCTTTGTTGCTCAGATTCTCGGCATGGAGGGACTCGGTCCCTATACCTATGCGGCAGCGCGCTTTGCACTCGGCACACTCTTTATGTGGGCGCTCTGGTATGCCTATCGCGGCAAGCGTATGACGCAGAAGCGTGCAGGGACGTTCCGCTCGGGTTTTCGGGCGGGCATTCCCATCGGGTTTGCTATGTTTGTGGGGGTAACCCTGCAGCAGGTCGCGCTCCTCTATACGACGGCAGGAAAGACGGCGTTTATCACGACACTCTACATTGTGCTTGTGCCGCTTGCCGCCGTTCTGCTCGGTCAGCGCGTACGTGCGGCACAGTGGGGCGGCGCGGTTCTTGCTTTTGCAGGAGTCTATTTCCTTTCCGCGCACGGAGAGACCGAGTTAAATACGGGAGATATACTCGTATTCATTTCCTCCTTTTTCTGGATGGCACAGATCTTGCTCATTGACCGCTATGCAAGTACGGTCGATGTCATCGAACTCTGTCTGATGCAGATGCTGGTCTGTACGCTTGGGAATACGATGCTTGCCGCCGCTTATGAGCCGTTTGCATGGAGCGCCGTAGCGGGCGCAGCATTCCCCATTCTCTACGGGGGGATTCTCTCCTGTGGTGTCGCCTACACCTGTCAGATTCTCGGGCAGGCGTATGTGGAGCCGACGCAGGCATCCATTCTCCTCTCGCTTGAGGCGGTATTTGCCGCTGTGTCGGGGTGGATCGTTCTCGGGGAGACGATGAGCGGCATTCAGCTGTTCGGCTGTGCGCTCCTCCTCGGCGGTGCACTCATTGCGCAGATGCACGGTACAGGGAAACAGCAGGAATTTGATTGAATCGATACTTCGATAGGAGTATGTATATGCCGGTAGCTGAAATTATCAAACCGAAAATCACAATCAAGGTGGTCGGCGTGGGCGGCGGCGGCAACAATATCGTGCGCTGTGTGCGAGAGAAATACGATCTTGACATCACACTCATCGGTATCAACTCTGATCTGCGCCAGCTGAATACGCTGCATAAACAGGGGATCACGGTGCTGCCTGTCGGTGAGAAGCTGACGAACGGCCGCGGTACGGGCGGCAGGGTCGAGATTGCAGAGCAGGCGGCGCGCATGGAGGAAAAGGCGATCCGCGCCATGATGGAGGGCTCGGATCTCGTCATCATCACGGCGACGATGGGCGGAGGTTTCGGCACGGGCGCTGCACCTGTTGTTGCAGAGATTGCGCGTGATATGGGTATTCTCTCCATTGGTGTGGTGACGATGCCGTTCCACTTTGAGATGGCGCGCAAGATACAGACAGCGCAGGCGGGCATTGCGCAAATGCAGGGATATACGGATGCCTTTATTACAATACGCAACGATAACTTGCTCAAGATCGCACCCGACCGTAATCTGTCCTTCGTCGACGCCTTCTCCCTCGCGGATGAGGTGCTGCGACAGACGGTGGGATGCGTGGCGGAGCTGATTCTCACCACGGGCATCATCAACGTGGACTTCTCCGATGTGACGACGATCTTCCGTCAGAGCCCGTCCAGTGACGCGCTGCTCGCCATTGGCGTGGACGAAACTCCGCAGAAGGCGGTGCGCAAGGCAATCGAAAGCCCGCTGATCGACCGCGATGTGACAGGCGCGCGCGGTGTCGTGCTGAACCTCACGGGCGATCCTGCGATGAGTCTGCGTGACGTCGATGAGGCGGTGCACTACATCCATAAAACGGCACATCCCGAGGTCAATGTTATCGTTGGACTCGTGGTACAGGAGAAGATGGCGGGCTCTGTGCAGGCGACACTCATCGCAACGGATTTTGACGACAGCTATGTGCCCGCATCGCAGGGGTGATGCGCGGCGTTCTGCGGGGGTCTTGCCGAGACAGGATGAACAAGGCGTACGCAGACGATAGTATGTGAAAGAAGGAACGCAGATGAACGAACTCCTACATGAAATGCATTCATGGATGAACGATTATATGCGTTCCTTCCGTACAGATGACCCCGATGTCATGCGCGGGATTCGCCTCAAAGAGATTCATACGGGTTATGTAACGGCGAATGCGCGTGCACTGGCGAAACACCTTGGCTGCAATGCGCACGATGTCGCCCTTGCCGAGATCATCGGACTCTTTCACGATGTGGGACGTTTCCGACAATATGCTGTCTATCAGACGTTCAACGATGCGGCATCGGAGGATCATGCGGAGCTTGGTCTGAAGGTACTCGCGGAGGACGTAGATTTTTTGGAGCGGCTCACGCCTGTGGATGCCGATGTTGTGCGCTTTGCCATCAAGCACCACAACAAGAAGGAAATTGCGCCGACGGACGATGACCGAAAGCTGTTTTTCGCGAAGCTCATCCGCGACGCGGACAAGCTCGACATCTACCGCGTGCTGCTGCCGTTTCTCGCACCCGATGCGGCGGAGAAAGCACCGAACTTCGTGCCGTCGGATGCGGCGCAGGAGGTCAGCCCCGAATTTGTGGCGGACTTCGCAGCGGGACGACAGGCGGACTACTATCGTCTGCGTACGCACGGTGACCGCAAGATTGTGCGGCTCATGTGGATCTATGACATCAATTTTATGTGGACGCTGCGCCGCATTGTGGAACGCGGCTATGTGGACGCCTTTATTGAGAGCCTTCCGGCGCAGGATGGAATTGCCGAGGGTGTCGCGCATTTGCGCGCCTATATCGAACGGCTCTGTGCACAGAACGATTGATTGGAATTATACGGATCGAGGGATAGGGACATGGCGGACGTAAAGACATCGAATTTTATCCGAAATATCATCGACGAGGATCTGCGTGCGGGACGGCACGCGGAGGGGATTCACACGCGCTTCCCGCCCGAGCCGAACGGCTACCTGCACGTCGGGCACGCAAAGTCCATCTGCCTCAACTTCGGCGTTGCCGAGGACTACAATGGTCTGTGCAATCTGCGCTTTGACGACACGAATCCGACGAAGGAGGATGTCGAGTATGTGGACTCCATTCAGGAGGACATCTGCTGGCTCGGCTTCTCGTGGGACGGCCGCTGTTTCTACGCATCGGATTACTTCGAGCAGATGTATGAATATGCAGTAACATTGATAAAGAAGGGGCTTGCCTATGTGGACGACCTCTCGGCGGATGAGATCCGCGCCCATCGCGGAACGCTGACTGAGGCAGGTGTGGAGAGTCCGTACCGCAACCGCTCCGTCGAGGAAAATCTCGATCTCTTCACGCGTATGCGCGCAGGTGAGTTCCCCGACGGCGCGCGTGTCCTGCGCGCCAAGATCGACATGGCATCGCCGAATCTCGTGATGCGCGACACGGTGATTTATCGTATCGCCCATGTGCCGCATCATCGGACGGGGGATGCGTGGTGCATCTACCCGATGTATGATTTTGCTCATCCAATCTCGGATGCAATCGAGGGCATTACGCACTCGCTCTGCACGCTTGAGTTCGAGGAGCACCGTCCGTTCTATGACTGGCTGCTCGAGGCACTCGGCTTCCCCGCAGGGGAGCGTCCACGTCAGATCGAGTTCGCACGTCTCAACCTCTCGGGGGCGATCACGAGCAAGCGCAAGCTGCGCCAGCTCGTCGAGGAGGGTCATGTGCGCGGCTGGGACGATCCGCGTATGCCAACCATCTCGGGCATGCGCCGCCGAGGCTATCCGCCTGCGGCTGTGCGCGCGTTCTGCGAGGAGATCGGCGTCGCCAAGAGCAATAGCACGGTGGACAGCGCCATGCTCGAGCACAGCGTGCGCGATGAGCTGAACCGCAACGCGCCGCGCGTGATGGCGGTGCTGCGCCCCGTGAAGCTCGTCCTGACAAACTATCCCGTAGGCGAGACGGAGTATCTGCTCGCCGAGAACAGCCCCACGCACGGCGGACAGCGCTATGTGCCGTTCGCGCGTGAGCTCTATATCGACCGCGAGGACTTTATGGAGGACGCGCCGAAGAAGTTCTTCCGCCTGAAACCGGGCGGCGAGGTGCGCCTCAAGCACGCCTATATCATCAAGTGTGAGGAAGTCGTGAAGGACGCGGCGGGCGAAATCGTCGAGCTGCGCTGCACCTACGACCCCGAGACGCGTAGCGGCGGTGCTGCAGCGAATCGCAAGGTGAAGGGGACGATCCAGTGGGTTGCGGCAGATCACGCACTCACGGCGGAGGTACGCCTCTACGAGAGCCTCCTGCGCGACATCCCCGAGGGCGAGGAGGAGCCGGAGAATTTCATCGATGCGCTCAATCCGCGTTCGCTTGAGATTCTGACGGACGCAAAGGTGGAGCCAAGCCTCCATCTCACGGCGGCGGGAGCGCACTACCAGTTCCTGCGCGTCGGCTATTTCGTCGTTGACCCGGACACCACGCCGGATCATATAGTGTTCAACCGCATCGTCGGGCTGAAGGACTCATGGAGCAAGGTGAAGTAAGTTCTTCTTTTCCAAGGTGCGCGTGCGTCGTGTGAGCGACGGCATAAGGAGGTTTGCTGTGGCAAAGATACCGAAGAATCGATCTGACAAGGATATGATGCAGGGCTTCGAGGAGGAGGAAACCCTCGCCGAGGTTCTGCTGAAAAAGGAACGGCAGGAAGAGGAGCGCGCCCGCCTACAGGCGGCGCAGGAACCTCCCGCCGACCTTGCCCGCGCGGGGCTTTCCTCCGCACAGGCGGATGAACTCGGGCGCGCGCTGATGGAGTTGAAGCTGTCCCTGGCACAGGAAGGTGTGCAGCATTATCGGCTCAAGATTCAGCGCAAGGACCGACAGGTAATCATCACGGCGACGTGATGGATTTCTCGTAACGAGAAGAAGGATGTGTAATGATGGAAAATGCAACGATTGTGGCGATTGTCATCTTCGTCGTCGCATACGCGCTCATCATCTCCGAAAAGGTGCACCGCACCATCGTCGGACTGTTTGGCGCAATGCTCATGATACTCTTTGGCATCATCGATCAGGAGACCGCAGTCCACCATATTGACTTCAACACGCTCGGGCTGCTCATGGGCATGATGATTATTGTGAACATCACGAGCGAGACAGGGCTGTTTAACTTCCTCGCCATCTGGGCGGCGCAGAAGGTAAAGGCTCGGCCGATTGCGCTCCTCGTCGTCCTCTCGACAATCACAATGGTCTGCTCGGCTCTCCTCGACAACGTCACAACAGTTCTGCTGACCGTGCCCATCACCTTCAGCATCACCTCGCAGCTCAAGGTCGATGTCATGCCGTACCTCATCTCGCAGATACTGGCTTCGAATATCGGCGGTACGGCGACCCTCATCGGTGACCCGCCGAACATCATGATCGGTAGCGCCGTCGGACTCGACTTCATGGCGTTTGTGGAAAATCTGACCCTCATCTCGATAATTATCTTTATCTTGGTGCAATTCATACTTATCGGCATCTATCACAAGGGACTGCACACACAGCCGGAGCTGGAGGATAAGATCATGCGTCTGCCTGCTGATGCGCAGATCACAGATCATGCGCTGCTGAAGAAGTGCCTCGCGGTCATCTTCCTCACGATTACCTTCTTTGTCCTGCACGGCAGCCTCGGGCTCGAGTCCGCAACCGTTGCGCTCTCGGGCGCAGGGCTTCTCCTGCTGATCACGGCGACGGAGGACGAGGAGAAGATTGTCAAGGTTCTCTCGAAGATCGAGTGGCCGGCAATCTTCTTCTTCGGCGGACTCTTCATCCTCGTCGGCGCGCTCGTCGAGACGGGCGTCATCCGTATGCTCGCTGCCGAGGCGATCCACGCGACAGGCGGCGATGTCGAGGCGACTGCAATCCTCATCCTTTGGATGAGTGCGATTGCATCGGCATTCATCGACAACATCCCGTTTGTTGCAACGCTCATCCCGCTCATTCAGGACATGGGACAGATGGGGCTCACGAACCTCGATCCGCTCTGGTGGTCGCTCGCGCTCGGCGCGTGCCTCGGCGGAAACGGTACGCTCATCGGCGCGAGCGCGAACGTCGTCGTTGCCTCCATGTCGGCGCAGCGCGGACGCCCGATCTCCTTCCTCGGCTTTATGAAGGTCGCGTTCCCCGTCATGATCTTCACCATCATCGTCTCTAACATCTACGTTGTGCTTCGCTATCTCTAATTGCATATGAGGATAAATCCCCGACTGCTGCGGTCGGGGATTTATTTTTACGCGCATCTGTGCTATTCTGTGAGAGAGGGGGTGTGACGATGATACTGCATACGGGTATGCGTACAGACATCCCTGCATTTTATGCGCCATGGTTCGTAAATCGTCTGCGCGAGGGCGAGGTCTGCGTACGCAATCCCTATGACCCGACGCAGGTGACGCGCTACCGCCTCGATCCCTCCGTCGTCGATCTCATTGCCTTTTGCACGAAGAATCCTGCGCCGATGCTGCCGCATATGGATCTCCTTGCTTCCTTCGGACAGTTCTGGTACGTCACGATCACGCCCTACGGCAGGGATATCGAGCCACATGTGCCACCGTGGGAGGAAGTTGCCCGCGCATTTCGTCAGCTCTCGGTAATTGTCGGCATGCACGCCGTCGGCTGGCGCTATGATCCGATTCTGATCGACGAGCACTATTCGATCGAATTTCATCGGCAGATGTTCGCGCAGATGGCGGAGGAACTTGTGGGGGCAACGGAGATGGTTGTCATCAGCTTCCTCATGCGCTATGCAAAGACGCGGCGCAATTTCCCAGAGTCGCGAGAGGTCACGCATGCAGAGCGGGTGGAACTCGGTGCGTATATTGTCGAGACGGCACGTGCGTACGGCATGAGTGTCTATCCCTGCGGCGGTGGAAGGGCGGAACTGGAGCAGTTCGGCGCAGACGTGGGCGGCTGCATGACGCCGCGTATCTACGAGCAGGCGCTTGGGCGACGGCTGAACTTCCCGCACTATGTGCGTCAGCGCAAGGAGTGCGACTGCTACCTCGGTGCGGACATCGGCGCATATGACAGCTGCCCGCATCTCTGCCGCTACTGCTACGCGAATACGCATTTTACGCGTGTACGAAAGAACAGGCGTCTTCACGATCCTGCCTCACCCTTTCTGATTGGCCACGCAGAGGAGGGCGACCGCGTGCACATGGCGCGCCAGGAGAGCTGGCTGGACGTGCAGGAGAGCCTGTTCTGAGGTGGTATTTCTAGGCATAGAAAAAATGCTTGCACTTTATGAAAAACATCTGTATAATACAGAGCGTTGAAATCCGTTCCTCAAGACCTGATAGTCGTTCAATGAACGAGTGAAGGATTGTTTATGTAAACAATCCTTGCCCGTACCATAATCTCAGTGAACGCTTTCCCAGTTCGGCGAATGGAGAGACTAACTATTTTTTTCAAGGGAGATTGTGGAAGAATGGCATTTGAAGACAAGACACTCGTATGCAAGGAATGCGGCAGCAACTTCGTATTCACCGCCGGTGAGCAGGAGTTCTACGCAGAGAAGGGCTTTGAGAACGAGCCGGCACGCTGCCGTGACTGCCGTGACAAGCGTCGTCGCGGTCGTGATGAGCAGAGCAGCGGCGAGCGTCAGATGTTCCATGTGGTCTGCGCCGAGTGCGGCAAGGATACGGAAGTTCCGTTCGAGCCGAAGACGGATCGTCCGGTTTACTGCCGCGACTGCTTCAACTCGAAGCGCGCAGCACGTTTCTAAGGATTTTTGAGGAGGCTCCGCCTCCTTCTAGGGAGGGATTGCTGCATTTGGTGTAGCGTCCCTCCTTTGATTTTATCTCATTTGAGGAGGTTTCCCCATGAAACTGAAGAAATTGGCACTCGTCCTGACCGGCGCTCTTGTGAGCCTTGCACTTGTTGGCTGCGGCGGCGGCGATCAGGCAAAACAGGAGTCCAAGGTGCTTCGTGTCGGCTCGGCGATTGACTTTGCTCCGTTTGAGTTCCAGGATGAGGGGCAGAAGGAGTATCAGGGCTTTGATATGGATCTCATCCGTGCCATCGCAAAGGAGATGGGCAGCGAGGCGGAGATTCAGAACATCGGCTTTGACGGTCTCATCCCCGCCCTGCAGGCAAAGAATATCGACGTCATCATCAGCGGTATGACGATCAACGATGAGCGCAAGCAGAAGGTGAACTTCTCCGACCCGTACTATCAGTCGGGGCTCACGATGGTTGTGCGCAGCGACGAGGAGGCAATCAAGTCCTTCAATGATCTCAAGGGGCACAAGGTTGCCGTCCAGATTGGTACGACCAGCGCAAACATGGTGAAGGATATGGAGGGGGTCACTGTCACCGAGCTGAACACGCCCGCAGACTGCTTCATGGAGCTGAAGGCGCGCGGTGTTGACGCCGTTGTCAACGACCGTCCCGTCAACGACTACTACATCAAGCAGACGCAGGCCGTCGGCGTGAAGTCGCTCGAGGACAAGCTTTCGGCTGAGGACTACGGCATTGCGATGGCGAAGGACAATGCCGAGCTTCAGAAGAAGGTCAACGAGGCGCTCAAGAAACTGCACGACAACGGCGAATACGACAAGATCTACCAGAAGTGGTTCGGCGCAAGTAAGTAAGCACTGAACAAAGAAAAAGGGATTGCTGCACGAGTCGAAATGACCTGACCCCCAAAAGTTAGACTTATAGGATCTAACTTTTGGGGGTATTGTAA
>ERZ773087.662-NODE-662-length-24663-cov-33.322903_pt1 | contig 24663 bp, 16 predicted proteins | sample MGYA00511375_ERZ773087 | MGnify/ENA primary metagenome ERZ773087 (study PRJEB29015, sample SAMEA2737995) | human oral metagenome | biome: human oral; feature: human-associated habitat; material: dental | place: China | collected 2063 ...
CCATCTTTTCACCCTTTCACCCTTTCACTTTTTCACCTTTAAAGGGCGTGAGCCATTTTTTCACCTTTTCACCTTTTCACTTTTTCACCTTTAAAGGGCGTGAGCCATCTTTTCACCTTTTCACTCTTTCACCTTTAAAGGGCGCAGCCATCTTTTCACTTTTTCAATTTTTCACCTTTTCACCCTTTCACCTTTTCACCTTTAAGAGCCTTTTCTCCTTAATCAAACAGTCCAGGCTGTTTTGCATTGCTTGTACAGATGTTTCTACCCAGATGTTGGTAAGCCAATTCGGTTACCATGCGCCCCCGTTGGGTACGTTTAATAAACCCTTCCATGATAAGATAAGGCTCATATACCTCTTCTAAGGTGCCTGCGTCTTCGCCTATGGCCGTTGCAATGGTGCTTACTCCCACTGGTCCACCCTTAAACTTATCGATAATTGTGAGCAAAATCCGATTGTCTATCTCGTCCAAACCATACTGGTCGATGTTCAATGCCGTGAGCGACAGGCGTGCGATAACCATATCGATGCTGCCGTTACCCTTAACTTGGGCAAAGTCGCGCACACGCCTTAGCAGGGCATTGGCGATACGGGGCGTTCCACGCGACCGCCTTGAAATCTCCATTGCGGCCTCATCGTCGATGGGAACATTCAATATTCGCGCCGAACGCTTAATGATACGCGCCAGCGTTTGCGGGTCGTAATACTCCAAATGCAGGTTAATACCAAACCGCGCACGCAACGGGGCGGTAAGCAAACCGCTGCGCGTGGTGGCCCCGATGAGCGTAAAAGGGTTGAGATCTATTTGTATCGACCGCGCCGAAGGCCCTTTATCTATCATGATATCTATGCGATAATCTTCCATAGCCGAGTAAAGATACTCTTCAACCACGGGCGAAAGCCGGTGTATCTCGTCGATGAACAGCACGTCGTTGGTTTCTAACGAAGTGAGAATGCCGGCCAAATCGCCAGGTTTGTCAAGCACAGGACCGCTAGTTATCTTAAACCCCACGCCCAATTCGTTGGCAATGATGTTGCTCAAAGTGGTCTTTCCCAATCCCGGAGGACCGTGCAAAAGGGTGTGGTCGAGTGGTTCGCCGCGATATTTTGCCGCCTCAACAAACACTTCCAAGTTTTCTACCACCTTACTTTGGCCGCTGAAATCTTGGAATTTCGGCGGTCTGAGGGCGTTTTCAAACTCTCGTTCGCTGGGCATTGTGCGTTCGTCTCTGATGTCAAAGTCTTCTGTCATAATGCAAAGATACTAAAAATTGCAACTTGGTTGCACGTTTTAACGCCTAACTTTGCAGTACAACATAACATTATCGTTAAGGAAATGAATGTGCGGAGAACGAGAAACGGCGTTTGTCGGCCTGCGAACTAGTAGCTGAGAAATTAAAAAAGCCGATAAAACCTAGTGAAAATGGAATAACTAGTAAGCCCGAAATAACCAGAAGAACTAGGCAACTTGGACAGGCTAGACAACTTGCAAACTCGTAAACTCGTAATCTTGTAAACATTAAAAAGCAACATATTATGTGTGAACATCATCACGAAGAAGAAACAAAATTATGGCAACCCATACTGTCGGGTGTGCTGCTAGCGGCTGGAATAGCCTTTACATGGATGGGCTGCGGATGGTTTTCGCAACCTTGGGTGCAACTTATTTGGTACATTGCAGCCTACCTTCCCGTTGGGTTTGGCGTAATGCACGAGGCCGTGGAAGAAGCGATGAAAGGGGATATATTTAGCGAGTTCATGCTGATGAGCGTGGCTTGCGTTGGCGCTTTCGCCATTGGCGAATATCCTGAGGCCGTAGCCGTGATGTGGCTTTACTGCATTGGCGAGGCCCTTCAACATCGCGCAGTGCATAAAGCACGGCATAGCATATCGAGCCTAACCCATTATCGCCCCGAACTTGCACGTCTTATGCGATGGAATGGCGAAAAAAACGCCATGGATCAGATACTTATTAAGCCCGAAATGGTAAGTGTGGGCGATGTGATAGAGGTACTTCCTGGCGAACGCGTGCCGCTAGATGGCGTGCTACTTCTACCCGACGGCGAGCGCGACGCCCTTGTTAACTTCGACACGGCCGCGCTTACGGGCGAGAGCATGCCCCGACAAGTGGGCATGGAAGGCGAAGTTTTGGCCGGCATGATTGCCTTGGAGCGTGCCGCAAGCCTACGTGTTACGCGTACACAAAGCGAAAGTGCGCTTACACGAATACTAAAAATGGTGGAAGAGGCCACCGAACGAAAGGCACCCACCGAGTTGTTTATCCGTCGTTTTGCACGCATCTACACGCCCATCGTTATTCTTTTGGCCACGCTTACGGTGGTTCTGCCTTGGGCTTATACGCTGGTTTCGCCTTCGTTCCATTACCATTTCTCCGCGTGGTTGCATCGCGCATTGGTGTTCTTGGTTATCTCTTGCCCCTGCGCATTGGTCATCAGCGTGCCATTAAGCTACTTTGCAGGCATCGGCAGGGCATCGCGCATGGGCGTACTTTTCAAGGGAGGAAACAGCCTAGATGCACTAACGGGCGTGGATGCGGTGGTGTTCGACAAGACAGGAACGCTTACCACAGGAGCGTTTGGCGTGCGCCAAACCATGCAATTATCGCCCGAAGAACTGCAAACGGTGGTGGCTATGGAACGCAGCAGCACGCACCCCATTGCCAAAGCCATTGTTAAAGTGTATGGCGAAGGCGAAAAGATTAATGCCGAAAACCTACCCGGACTGGGGCTTCGGGCCGAAATAGCGGGCGAAACATGGCTTGCTGGCACGCTTAGACTGCTTGAAAATCAAGGCGTGAGCTATCCCGAAGAACTGCAAACCATTCCCGATACCATCGTGGCTTGTGCCAAAAACGGCCGTTTCATCGGCTGTATCTTACTCTCCGACACACTGAAACCCGATGCCGCGGATGCCATCTCGATGCTGCGTAAGGTGGGTATCACGCACGTGGAGATGCTGTCTGGCGACAAACAAGCATTGGTTGACAAGGTGGCCGACGAGCTGAAATTGGAACAAGCCCTAGGCGACTTGCTGCCACAACATAAGGCGGAGCGCATTGAAACCTTGCAAAAGCAGGGGCGCAAGGTGGCTTTCGTGGGCGATGGCATCAACGATGCGCCAGTGTTGGCTTTGAGCGACGTGGGCATTGCGATGGGTGGAGCTGGTGCAGACATGGCCATTGAGACGGCCGACGTGGTGTTGCAGACCGACCAACCCTCGCGATTGGCCCAAGCCCTACGCCTTGCCCGAAAGACACGCACCATCGTTTGGCAGAACATTGCCTTTGCCATTGGGGTTAAAGTGGTGGTTATGGTGCTTGGCCTAATGGGTATTGCAACACTTTGGGAGGCCGTTTTCGCCGATAGCGGCGTGGCTCTTCTAGCCGTGGTGAATGCAATGAGGATTATGAGAGGGAAATGAAAGGATGAAAAAAGGACGCTTTCTCGATGAAAGCGTCCTTTTTTTGCATACCTGCTAACGAGTAAGCAAGTAGGAAAGGTCATTCGCCTTGCGCTGCTTAGTTAACAAGTGAGGGCTGATTAAAGAAATTAAGTCGATCTGTTTGCACCATAATTCTAGCAGCAGACGGACTTCATTCCCCACTAACTTACAATCCCATTTCCTTCAATAACCTATCGGCATGCCCCCACTTATCCATCATAAAGAGCATGTAACGAATGTCTACGCCAATGCAACGAGCAAGGAGCGAATCGAAAAGAATGTCGCTCGACAGACTGTCCCAGTTGCCATCGAAGGCCAAACCAATAAGTCTGCCCTTGCCATCGAACATGGGCGAGCCACTGTTTCCACCCGTAATGTCGTTGTTGGTGAGGAAACAAAGGTGCAGATTATTCGTGGACTTATCGGTGAAACGGCCGAAATCTTTCGACGAAAGCAACTGGCGCATGATGGGTTCGGCCTCGTAGTCAACATTGCTTTTGGCACGATCCATCTTCTCGACGATGCTTTCGGGCGTGGTATAATAACCCAATTCCTTGCCGCCAAGCGAGAAACCTTTTACCTGACCGTAGCTAAGACGCATGGTAAAATTGGCATCCGAGTAGTGGGGCATGTCCTCTTCCATACGCAACTTGGCCGCACAGAGATAGCGTTCTTGCGCCTCGATGGAATCGTTAATTGCCCCCATTCCTTCGGTTAGGTCGTAATAGATGTCCATCACGTCTTGTCCGAAACGCACACCTGGGTCTTCTTTATACGCCTTGGTATTGTAAAACAGCTTTGCACCCTTCTTCATGATGATGGAACGTGCATAAAGGTCGTCTACAAAACGCTGATAATCGCCGCCGAAACGTTGGTCGATGGTGGTGTAGAACTTGGGCAAATAGCGATTGCCTACCTGCTGGCGATAGTTTTTAAGCAGCACGGCCAGCACTTCCTTGTCTAGTGCCGCATCCCATTCGTTGCTGTTGTCGGTAAACTCGTGGTATTGCTTTGATGCAGGTTTCTTAGGACCTTTCACTTCCATGCCGCCCATTGCAAGGCGCATGGCGCGTGTAGCCAATTCGCTGGTACGGCGGAAAGTTTCCATCCAATAATAGCGTGTGCGCACGCGGTCGAAACGTTTTTCGTAGTAAGCTCCCAGCTTATCAAAGTCGAGTTTTCCTTTAAGAAAGCCCGTTGAGTCTTGCCACTGGCGCAAGCGTGCCTCGTAATCGCGCTTTTGTTGTACCAAACCGATGGAATCGATACATTTGTTCATTCCCAAAGAGTTCTTCCAATAGTTGGCGCTTTGGGCGAACTTAGAGTCGTACTTAATGCGCACGGCCTCGTTGGCACGCATGTGTCGGCGCATCACCTCTTGCTTAACGCCTCGCACTTGGGCGCGTGGCGTGTTCTCGCAATCGCGCCTTTCGATGATGCCGTAGCTTGAAATGTAACGGCTGGTGCTACCTGGATATCCCATTGTCATGGAGAAATCGCCCTCTTTATAGCCTTCGAGCGAGATGGGTGCCCAATGTTGCGGACGATAAGGCACATTATTCTTAGAATAAGCGGCAGGCCCGTTTGTAGTTGGGTCGGCATAGATACGGAAGACGGAGAAATCGCATGTCTGCCGTGGCCACATCCAGTTGTCGGTCTCACCACCAAACTTACCCATCGACTTAGGCACGGTGAAGACGAGTCGCAAGTCGGTGAAATCTTGGTAAACGGTGGCATAGAAACTGTTGCTCTCGTAGAATGGGTCGATAGAAACACGGAGGGTTTTATCCGTTTTACGCACCGAGTCGGTGAGTACGGTCTGCAACGAGTCGATAAGAAAATCCTTCTGGCGTTTGCTGGCCGTGGCATATCCCTTGGCCATCAGTCGGGCAGTAACGTCTTGTTGCGACTTCATAAAGCTCACGAACATGTCGCTGTTGGGCAGTTCTTCCTCGTAGGTCTTGGCATAAAATCCGTTTAGCATGTAGTCGTGTTCAACGGTTGAATGTCTACGAATGGCCTCGAAACCGCAATGATGGTTGGTAAATACCAATCCGTTGGGCGAAACCACCACGCCCGAACAGTAACCAGAGAAGTTAACAACGGCGTTTTTAACGGCATCTTTACTTTGATAGATGTCGGCGTAAGGCAGTTTAAAGCCTTCGGCCTGCATCTGTTGGTACACTGCCTGCGGCAGATTGTACAGTGTCCACATGCCTTCGTCGGCCTTTGCCGTAACGAATGCCATGAGGGCAGCTAAGACGAATGTAAATTTCTTCATATTTATTTGAATTAATGTATTGGTCAGGAGTTAAGGAGTTAGGGAGTTAAGGAGTTAAGCCGTATGCCTCGTTGCCTGGTGGCTACTTACCTTGTCAACTCGTCAACCCACAAAACTAATCACTCCCCTCTCCCTTTGGAGAGGGGTTGGGGGTGAGGCCTTACAAAGCTAATCACTCCCCTCTCCCCTTGGAGAGGGGTTGGGGGTGAGGCTTTTTATTTCCTCTTCAAATCCCACTTCCATATATGTCCGATGAAGAGCAACACCAAAACGGTGTTCACGGCCAACGCAACGGGGATGGAAAAATGCGTATTGGCATAGTTCATTCCAACGTAGAACAGGGCAGTTATGCCCACATACACACCGATACTTTTTAAAGGATAGGCGATGGGATATTTGCGTTGACCCACTATATAACTAAGAATCATGGCCGTGGCATAACCTGCAAAGCCTGCCCAAGCACAGGCCATGTAGCCATAACGCGGAACAAACAACACGTTGACGGCGATGAGCACGGCGCAACCGATGCCCGAAAAGTAAGCGCCCCAAATGGTTTTGTCGATAAGCTTGTACCAAAACGAGAGGTTGAAGTAAACGCCCATCATGATTTCGGCCGCCATAACGATGGGCACAACACGCAATCCCTCCCAATAATCGCGCCCGATGAGACGGCGGAAAATATCGATATAACCCATCACAACGAGGAAAGCCAGCAGGGTGAAGATAATGAAATACTTCATGGCCTTGGCGTAAGTGTCGCGATTGTCCTTGTCTTTCGACTTGCCGAACACGAATGGTTCGTAGGCATAACGGAAGGCTTGCGTTATCATGGCCATTATCATGGCTATCTTACTTGCCGCTCCGTAGATGCCCAACTGCGTGTGTGCATCACTTCCTTTATATATGTAGGGGAACAATATCTTGTCGGCCGTTTGGTTAAGTATGCCTGCAATGCCCAATACCAATATGGGCCAGCTATACGAAAGCATACGTTTGAGCAGGGCCTTATCGAAGACGTAGGCGAAACCGCGCAACTCTTTATAGAAACAAAAGGTGATGCTGGCCGTACAAACGAGGTTGATGTAGAAGGCGTAACCTGCACCAACGTCTGGCGAATAAATAAGATTCACCCACTGATGCCCACCTTCGTAAAGGGCTGGCAACAGCAGATAGTAAACCAAATTGAGCGAAATGTTGCTGCCAACGAAGAGCAATTTGAGGGTGGCAAACTTAATGGGGCGCTTTTGATAGCGAAGGTAAGCAAAGGGAATGCACTGGAATGCATCGACGGCTACCGTCGCGGCCATCACCCAAATGTAAGAGGGGTGGTCGGCATAGCCCATGGCTTGCGCGATGGGATGCAAGAAAAGTACCACCATGGCGATGAAAAGGGCGGAAGTGAAACCCACGGAGAGCAGGATGGTGGAATATACCCGCTGTGGATTTTCGCCGCTCTTATTGGCGAAACGGAAAAAAGTGGTCTCCATTCCGTAGGTCAATAACACCAAGAAAAGAGCCGTATAGGCGTACAAATTGGTGATAACACCATAACCACCACTTACCGCCGAAATCTTAATCGTGTAGAGCGGAACAAGCAGATAGTTGAGAAAACGGCCCACAATACTACTTAATCCGTAGATGGCCGTGTCTTTAACCAAAGATTTTAAATTACTCATTGTTAAAAGTGAAAAGGTGAAAGGGTGAAAAGGTGAAAGAGTGAAAAGGTGAAAAAATGGCTAACGCCTTCTAAGGGTGAAAGGGTGAAAAGATGGCTGCGCCACCTAGGCATTTGGCTTAACTCCATAACTCCTTAACTCCACAACTCCTTAAAGTTGAAATGGCTCACACTACGAAAAGCGCAAAGCCAGCTTATGCCTCCTTCACTCGGTAAACTTCCATTCTTAACCATTTCTTATTTCTTCAACCTCTCTTTTTCCTTTAATTTATTGATGATATTAACTAATGTCCCTATTATCGTTTTGAGGTCGTTAGACACAGAGTCAAACTCCTCTTGCGTAATGGTATCCGAATCTTTTAACAGCTCCAACCAGTATTCCGTCTCGTCCGCCTCTTTTAAGGAGATGCTCAGTTTACTGATAAAATCAGCTGTACTTTGTGCATTCTTGCTCTCTGCGATATTAGCCCCAATACTGGTTCCACTACGACAAAGCTGTTTCGACATGATATATTCATGCCGTTCTTCCGTCAAGTACCTGTACAGAAAAATTATTCTCAAGGCAAAGTTCTTACTGAGAGAAGATATAACATTCGTTTTATACATCTCTTTTTATACGTTTTATATCGTTGTTATTTCGTTATATTATCACTTACCGCGAATGAAATAGGTTTAAGCACTGGTGGTGCGACCATCTTTTCACCCATCAACCTTTAAGGAGTTATGGAGTTAAGGAGTTATGGAGTTAAGCCAAATGCCTAGCTGGCGTTAGCCATCTTTTCACCTTTTCACTCTTTCACCCTTTCACCTTTAAGGAGTTATGGAGTTAAGGAGTTAAGCCAAATGCCTAGGCGGCGTTAGCCATCTTTTCACCCTTTCACCCTTTCACCCTTAGAAGGGCGTTAGCCATTTTTTCACCTTTTCACCCTTTCACCTTTTCACCTTTAGATTAGAAGAAGAGGTAACATATTAATATCGCCGCGATAACTCCTGCAAGGTCAGCGAGCAGTCCGCAAGCCACGGCGTGACGCGTATAGCGGATGCCCACACTACCAAAGTAAACGGCGAGCACGTAAAAAGTGGTGTCGGTGCTGCCTTGGAAGATGCAACTGAGCCGCCCAACGAACGAGTCGGCACCGTAAGTAGACATCGTATCAATCATGATGCCGCGCGCACCAGCCCCCGAAAGGGGTTTCATCAGTGCGGTAGGCAATGCCTCGATGAAATCGGTGTTTATGCCCAGCAAGCCCACCAACCAACGAATACCATCAACAAGAAGGTCCATTGCACCTGATGCACGAAACACAGCCACGCCCACAAGTATGGCTACGAGGTAGGGAATGATGCGCACGGCAGTTTGGAAACCATCTTTTGCGCCTTCGATAAAGGTGTCGTAGACATTAACGCGCTTGAAAACACCAGCCATAATAAATGCAACGATGATGCCCATAAGCAGGATGTTGGCAGTGGTGGTGCTGAAAGTGTTCATCGTTTCCTTATCCATTCTGCCGAATCCCCAAATAATCGAGGCGACGATGGCGCAGGCAATGAAAAGACCTAAGAAGGTTTTAGGACTGAGCAAGTTTATCTTTTGATATATGCTGGTGATGATGATGCCGGCCAAAGTGGAAAAGAACGTGGCCAAAAGTATGGGTATGAACACATCGGTGGGCTGCGCCGCGCCAAGCTGAGCGCGATAGGCCATGATGCTAACGGGTATCAGCGTAAGTCCCGAAGTGTTAAGTACGAGGAACATAATCATGGGGTTCGAGGCCGTGTCCTTCTTCGGATTGAGCGTTTGCAGCTGCTCCATGGCCTTCAATCCCAAAGGAGTGGCGGCGTTATCAAGACCCAACATGTTGGCGGCAATGTTCATAAAGATGCTCCCCGTTACGGGATGACCCTTGGGAATGTCGGGGAAAAGACGGGTGAACACAGGACTTAGCGCACGAGCCAAGGCGTTAACCACACCTCCACGCTCGCCAATCTTCATTACGCCAAGCCATAAAGCGAGGATGCCCGTTAGCCCTAACGATATTTCAAAGGCTTTTTTAGACATGTCGAAAGTGCTGTCCATCATGGCAGGGAACACTGTGGCATCGCCCATAAAGATGAGTTTTGCCGCAGCAACCACGAAGGCCACGAGGAAGAAGGATATCCAAATGTAGTTTAAAACCATGTTTCTACTAGATGTTTTCGGTTTTTTGAATTATGGGTTCGCATGCCTCTTAGGGGGCGTTTGCTTACCCGTATAGTGGTATTTGGCCGTTGGAATGGCTGTTTTCGGTATCGTTCGCGTTGCGAGAGATGAACAGCAGAACCATCATGACCGCTCACGAAAAGCTGACCGACGAGCTGCAACCAACGCAGATGCTAGCAAGATAGACCACTGCCAACGCCCTACCCTCCTCGCTCGTACCAATGAATGGCAAACGAACCTGCCCAAAAGCCGATGCAATGGGGCAAAAAGCAAGATTGCCTCTGCCGACAGATGCCACACCAACGACGGCCATCTGTCGTGCCATCGCTGGTGAAAAGCAGACTAACGCACGTTTCGTCCGCGTTCGCGCACCGTCTTTATCTGCTTTACTTGGCGTTCCAAGTCGGCGTAATGCAAAGCATTGATGCCTGTGGCCGTTTGCATTTCGGCTTTCAGATAGTTGTCGAGCTTGTCAAGATGCTGGGCAACAAATAGCAGTGCATCGGTGTTGAAAGCGGGCGCAGTGGCACCAACCTTATCCTTATCGTCGGGATTGAGCATGGTGTTGAGCCGCTCCACATAGTTGCGTTGCAGGGTTCGGCGACTGCTGTTCTTCAAATCTTGCGTGTCATCTAGCGGAGTCCACACCGCGGCGAAGAGGTCGTCGAGGTAGTTTTCCAAGCGATAAGCCGTGCTCGATTCTTGCGAATTGTTGTAGATGGCGTTGAGAAGGTTCAGCGAGAACGTGGCGTTAAGTGCCGATGCCTGCATCTTGGCTATCTCGGCCGTGGCATTTACGCCGGTCTTGGCTGTTATTTCGGCAGGATAGAGCCACAAGGGGGCATCGAATACCTGACGGGCGAAGTAGCCCAGAGCGGCTTTTTGCCTTTCGGCTGGCACTATTTCGTAAGGCATTTTGCCCGGCATGTTGTTGATATATCGCCCACCGATGTTCTTAGCTACGTGTCCGAAGTAGCGCACAAACTGCTGTCGCGCGCTGTTATACATCTCGCTCAAGTCTACATACTGGTCGTTGGCTTGGCGTGTCCATTGGGGCAGGCTCTTAATAAGCCGTTGAAGGTTCTTCACGCCATAGTCGCTAGCCTTCACATTATCGTCGCCTAGGTCCTCGCGTTGCGCCCTGGGGTCTTCGTTGGTGCCTTCTCCGCCGAACCAAAGTCGGGGATTTTTGGCTAGGATAGCGGTGGTTTCGGCCATTAGTTTCTCTTTCTCCGCCAGTTCGTCTTTAAATTCTGGCCGATATTGGTAGCCCCATTTGATGGCCCATTTATCGTAATCGTTCACACGAGGAAACAGTCCGCGCTCGCCGATGTTGTCTTCGGGTTGGGCCACATAGTTAAATCGGGCGTAGTCCATGATGGATGCCGTGTGGCCATGTTTCTCTACCCATGCCTTGTCGCGCAGCTTTTCAACGGGCGTTGCATAGCTCGCACTCATGTTGTGGCGCAGTCCGAGGGTGTGACCAACCTCGTGCGAGGAGACGAAACGTATCAGTTCGCCCATCAACCGGTCGTCGAAGTTCATCGTGCGGGCGCGTTTGTCTAGCGGTCCGCATTGTGTCATGTACCATTTGGTGAGCAAATTCATCACATTATGGAACCAACAGATGTGACTTTCGATGATTTCACCGCTGCGTGGGTCTTTTACATGTGGGCCGTAAGCATTTTCGGCCTCCGAGGGAAGGTAGCGTATCACGTTGAAACGGGCATCGTCGAGACTCATCGTGGGGTCGTTGGCGGGCCACTCCTTGCCTTGAATGGCATTCTTAAAGCCCGCCGCCTCGAAGGCAACGTTCCAGTCGTTGATGCCTTTAATAAGGTATGGCACCCACTTCTTGGGCGTTGCGGGGTCGATATAAAACACGATGGGCTTGATAGGCTCCACCAATTCGCCGCGTTGGTAGCGTTTAACGTCTTTGGGAACGAGCCTGAAACGCGAGATAAACTGTTCGCGTTGGCTCTTGTGTTGGTTGTCTGAGAAGATGGTGTATGGGTAAGCGAAGAAACCAACGCGACTGTCCCACACGCGTTTGCGCATGGGAACTTTGGGCAAAGCCACGATAGACGTGTTGAGCGCAAGGGTTATTGCGCCCGTTCCCGAGGCCCTTATCGTGCTAGGCGATGCGCCATACGTGCGCGTTGTAAGCACTTCCACGTTGATGGGATAGGTCTTAATGGTGTCGATAAACGTACGATCGGCCTGCTGTCCGCCAATCTTAGTCTTCTCGAAAAAGGTGCGGTTGATGCCAACAATATTGTTGTCGCGAGCAAAAAAGCCCGTTACATCGAAGAGGTTCATGCCTTTTTGGGTGTTTCCCGCCACGATGGGAAAGGCTGCAACGATGGGGTCGGCAGTGCTCTGTTTCAATGAAAGGTATATGCGGTCTTTCTCATTGGCCTCTTGTGTGCGAACGAATGTGCGCAAAAGCATGGTCTTGGCGTCGCGTTTCTCAAAGTAGATAGCGTCTTCGTTCACCATCTCACCGCTGAATTTGCCAAATCCTTGGGGTACGCCAGCAAAGCGCGTAACGGCCATAAAGTAACGACCAACAAGACTGTCGTGCATCTCAAAGTACCATTTGTCTTTGATGTGCCGCACGGTGAAAAGGCCTTTCATCACCGTTCCGCTATCTTTCATCAGCTTGTCGTAGTCGGTTTCCTTTTTCTTCGGCTCGGCTTTCACGTCCTTTCCGTTAGGCTTTTGCACCTTAGCCGTGTCGGTTTTCGCCGTTTGTGTGGTGTCTTTCTGCACCTTTACGGCAAATGCCACCCTCGCCTGAGCCGAATAGCTCAAAGCCAAGGCAGCCAAAAGGCAACCAATCCTGTTGTTTATACCCATAATTGCTTTGTCTGTTTTGTATATGTTCATGTTGCATTGGGACAAACAACCTGCGTTGCCCGTCCAATTTCATTCTACAAAGATAGTGCTTTTTAAACAAATACGCACCCGATGCCGTGCTTATCAAGGCGTTACAGAAAGGCAGCGAAGAGCAACGAAGGTGGTTGGGGCACACGGATGGTTGACAAACGAAAGGGAAACTTACCGATGAATTGGCGCGATTTTAATGATAGCCTTCACGAGAGGATGGCCAAACACAGCTTTAACGTAAACAATATTTAACCTTTCGGGTGCGTTGAATTAACACAAGGAACACGTGTGCGCGGGGAAATGCGGTGCATTGAAGGGGCTGGGTAAGGGCTGGGTAAGTTGCGTATAAGTAGAAAAGGATTGGTTTAAGGCTGGTTCAAAAAATTAGCTTTCGTGGCTTTTTAGGTTTTGTCTGTGCAGAATTGACTTGCATTTTGAGGGAGCATCGTGCACTACACCATCGAATATGCAAGTGAAAACCAATCTGATAAAAACTAAATGACGGCAAAGAGCGGCGTTTAAATCATGACGCAACGACAGCGCGGACGTTTTAGAACCAGTCGTAAACGATACATCCACCAACAAGTTTTGTTAGCAACACGCCAGTACAATGCCGCTTGTAGTGCCAGTACAAGCACCTTGTAGTGGCAGTACAAGCACCTTGTAGTGGCAGTACAAGCACCTTGTAGTCGCAGTACAAAGTACCTTGTAGCCATAGTACATGCGCCTTGTAGCCATAGTACAAGCGCCTTTTAGCCATAGTACAAGTGCCTTTTAGCCATAGAACATGCAACTTGTAGCCATAGAACATGCGCCTTTTAGCCATAAAAAAAGGCAACTTGTAGCCATAGAACATGCGCCTTGTGGTACTAATGGTACTAAAAACTAAAAGGTTTATTAAACACATAAGCACCCACTTAAACCACCCAATTAAAGCCTTACCCCCACAAAATACGGCCAAATTACAACCAACATTCAACAAAAACAGCGCATCAAAACATGTTCTTCAACATGAAAATAAGCAATAAACTTGCCGAAACTCCTTTGCGTAAGCAAGGCGAAAAATAAACGATGGAATGGTAAAAATAATCTGATGAAGGTCAAAAGCAAGTTGATGAGGAAATAAAAATAAAGGAATACAGAACAATAAATGTTCTAAAATGATTACAATAAAAACACCCTAAAAATTTGGTTATCAATGGGAAATACCCTATTTTTGCAGTGAGTAGGTTACTATCGGAACATAGTTTAGCCGCTAAACTCGTTAGCGTGTCAACCAACAAAAGCGCGTTTTCGAGCCACTCCACCCCCTGCCATGCACAGCAACGCAGGGACTAACAACAAACAAATATGTAACTGCCACTTGAATTGCGCATGAAAACAGGTCTATTCACAGGAAGTTTCGACCCATTTACCATTGGGCATCAATCGATAGTGGCGCGCGTGCTGCCGCTGTTTGATAAGATTGTCATCGGCGTTGGCGTAAACGAACGCAAGAAATACATGTACAGTGCCGAGGTGCGGGTAAAGGTGATTGCCGAACTTTATGCCGACAACCCCAAAGTGGAGGTGCGGGCGTTCAACGATTTGGCCGTAGATTTCGCCCACAGAGAGGGTGCTTGGTTCTTCGTTAAGGGCGTGAGAAGTGTGAAAGACTTTGAGTACGAACGCGAACAGGCCGACATCAACCGCATGATGGGAGGTATAGAAACACTTTTGGTGTTTGCCGAACCACAGCACGCAAGCGTTAGTTCGTCGCTCGTGAGGGAGCTAATACACTTCGGCAAGAATGCCGAAATGTTCTTGCCAAAGCGTAAGGATAAGAAGTGAGCTGAGCCCCAAAACTGGAAACAACTTATGATTACATATAATGCAGACGGCGTGAAAATGCCGAAAATAAAAAGGAAGGACACCACGGCATGGATAAAAGCTGTGGCCCAGACTTATGGAAAGAAGGTCGGGGAAGTGGGATATATGTTCGTGAACGATGAGAAAATCCTGGAAATAAACAATGAATACCTAGGACACGATTACTACACGGACGTTATCACCTTCGACTATGACGAAGACGACGTCGTTAACGGCGACATCGTTATCTCTCTCGACACCGTGCGAACTAACGCTGAATTGTTCGACAAGGCGTACGAAGATGAACTCTACCGTGTTATCATACACGGGATACTTCACCTATGCGGGCTCAACGACAAGGGCCCGGGGGAAAGGGAAATCATGGAAAAGGCTGAAAACAAAGCCTTGGAAATGAGAAATGGCGCTTTCTGATACCAAAAAAACGCCGATGAAATGGGGGAAACCCCAGCGGGATAAACGTCCCGTAACCAACAGACTGCGCATGTATGCGCAAAATAAGCGACACTAGGCGGACCACAACTAAACGTAACTAGTCCTTTTAAAAAACGCTCCGCCACTGCGCTTTGGCGCAAATGTGTTTCCTTGAAAGCGCCACAAGGAAATTTATCTAAACTACGTGTTACACGAAACACGCCTAAACCATTTAATGATTAAACGCATGAGAGAAAACAATGCAATAAGAGCATTGGGAAAAACGGTACTCTACCGAATAGCCCTTTTCGTGCTTGTCTACCTCTCGCTGGTTGCCTTAGGCCTCACTCTGCTCTACATTGGCTACGAATGGGCAACGTTTTGGGGAATAGATATGCTGCAACGTGCCTTCGACGGCACCAACAGCGGATTTGTCATGCTGATACTTCTGGGAGCCTACCTTGGTGTGATAGCACTCTGCCTGATGTTCGGACTCTTCCTCGTGAAGTTTATCTTCACCCAACTTAATGTGGAAGAAGAGGGCAGAATACAGGTAAAAGAGGATGATTGCCCACAGCTTTTCGAACTTATACGCCATGTGGCCAAGGCTACAAAATGCCCGATGCCCCACAAAGTGTTCCTCTCTACTGAAATTAATGCTTGTGTCTACTTCAACACTACTTTCTGGTCGATGTTCTTTCCCGTTCGCAAAAACCTTGTGTTGGGCGTAGGACTGTTCGCCACTACAAGCACAGAGGAGATTAAAGGCATTCTTGCTCACGAGTTCGGACACTTCTCGCAAGACAGCATGAAGATTAGCTCGGTGGTTTATACTGCCAACATCGTGATGGGAAACCTGGTGTATGGCGAAGATGCTTGGGACAGATGGGTTGACCGTTGGAGCCATTTGGGATGGAGCCCGTTCTCTATCTTTGGCCTGCTAACGCGCTTCTTCACTGTTAGGGTGCGCCTTTTGCTCCAATCCTTATATAGGTATGTGAACATCGCCTATCGCGAATTGTCTAGACAGATGGAATACGATGCCGACAGCATTGCCTGCAAGGTGGTGGGAAAGGCCGTGATGGCATCGTCGTTCTACAAAACAACGGTGCTGATGCAATGCAGTTCTAACACGCATGTGGCGATGGTTAGACTGGGCGAAACGTCAAAAAAGGCCGATCCGTTCGAGGTTTTGGAGATGCTCGCACAGATTAAGTCGCACGAGGAAGGCAAGACCATCGAGGCCACAGAGTTGCTGCAAGCGGAGGTAAAGACGAACGATGAACCCACGGCGAGGTTCTCGTGTGAAGACCTTTGGAACTCGCACCCATCGGATAAAGACCGCATTCAGCACCTACCCAACATCCCTACACAGTGCAACGAGCCGCTGGTTGCGGCATGGAGCATACTTCCTGCCGACCTTCGGCAACGTGTAGGCGAGCTGTTGAGGTTCGATAAAACGGCGAAAACGGGCATGCCGCAAATGCTAACGGGCGAAGAATTGCGGCAATGGTTGGAGAAAGAACTCGTTACCGAGCTGCTCGACATGCGCTTCCGCCGCTTCTTTGTGGAATGCGGATGTATCGACTTGTTCAATCCTATGGAGGAAATGCCGGCCGAAACGGTTACTTATCCCTTTACCAAACGTAACAGAAACATCGTAACGGCCTACATCCGAGCCTACGAAGATGCCGAGCAAATGATTGAAATCATTAACGGCAACCGCGAGGTTAGCGCCGCTTACTATAAGGGGAAAAGCTATGCGCCAAACGATTTGCCTACCGTTGAACATAGCCATTATATGGAACGGATGCTCCCGAAGGTGAAGAACGTGTATCGAGAGATTTACACGTACTTGCGTAATGGCAGCCACGGAACGGAGGTTCAAGGGCTGTACGAACACCTTTTTGCGCTCAACAAGCGCATCGAGGCCTACCAGCAGGCTATCATTAAGCCGGCGGAAAAGATGGTGGAAGAATGGAACAGCAGCAATAAGGAAGACAAGGACGAGGCGCTGCTCTTGCAAGAATACGAGCGTCTGCTAGCTGAATTGCACGACATCATGCCTTCTACGCTGCGTATGTTAAGCGAAGAATTGCATGCAGACGATACTTGTGCAGACCTATACAGGCTGTCGGTGCAAGCAACACCACCTAAGATAGGACTGGATAGCGATGCGCAAATGAAGGAGATTAACACGTGCCTGTCGCTGCTCTCGCCCTTCCTAGAACTGTTGCAACAGCAGTATGCCGAGCTTAAACTGGCTATTGGCAGGATTGCACAAACAGAAGAGGAGGTGGAATTGGTATCGTAGAAAGGGGATAACGTTTACCCTTTACGCCCAACTTCCTTTGCTCCTTTCTCCTAAAAATACGATAATCTTTGGCGCAACTTCACTGTACGCCATACCATTAAAATGCACTACTGAGGTAGAAGGATGGCTCCGGCCATCCTTTTTTGTTGCCGTTAATTTGCATATATGGTTTCTATACCCTAACTTTGTAAGTCCTTTGTGGCGCTCACGGCCTGTTGAATTGCAGACAATAACGCCACAAGTATTTGATTTTAAGAACATTAAGCATCGCAAAAGGATATTGCGAGCACAACATATAACGATAGAAAGAGGCCATATTATGACCTCTCATTTGTGCATGCGCGTACAAATTGACATGCGCAAGCTACAAAAGGCGATTTAGATAAGCCTAAATAGGCTAGGGAAAGCCGCCTGGTTGACAAGGCAGTAACTAGCTAGATAGACAACAAGTAAGGCCTAACTAGTACATTGGTTCTTGCGGAACTAAATTGATAGATAACAAAACGGCTGGATAACTAGGCAACAACTGGCTATAATACGCGTTGAAACGGGCATAACTAGCATGCTGTCACCCTCCATCAAATCGCCATGCAACACGCCGTAAATTCATAAAATCAAGTACATACAGCAAATAACAATATGATATTCAGATACGATGTCCTCGTCATTGGAGGCGGTCATGCGGGCTGCGAAGCTGCTCGCGCTGCGGCAAAACTTGGTGCCAAGACCTGCCTTATCACAATGGACATGAACAAAATAGCGCAAATGAGCTGCAACCCGGCCGTGGGTGGCATCGCCAAAGGGCAGATTGTGCGCGAAGTTGACGCATTGGGCGGTGAAATGGGAATTATTACCGACTCTACGTCTATACAGTTCCGCATGCTCAATAAAGGTAAAGGGCCAGCCGTTTGGAGTCCGCGGGCGCAATGCGACAGGGCTAAATTCATCACGAAATGGCGCGAAACGCTCGATTCTACCGAAGGATTGGACATCTGGCAAGACCAAGCCGACGAGCTGCTTGTAGAGGATGGCATGGCCGTTGGCGTGCGAACGCTATGGGGAGCGGAGTTTCGAGCCAAGAGCATTGTGGTAACGGCTGGGACGTTCCTTAACGGATTGATGCACGTTGGCAAAGTGCAGATACCTGGCGGACGTTGTGCCGAACCTGCTGTTTACAGATTTAGCGAAAGCATCGCACGTCATAGCATCACCGTTGACCGAATGAAGACGGGCACGCCTGTAAGAATTGATGCGCGCACGGTGCACTTTGAAGAGATGGAAAGGCAAGACGGAGAGATTGATTTCCACCAATTCAGCTACATGCCCACGCCTAGAACGCTAACGCAGTTGCCCTGCTGGACTTTCTATACCACGCAAGAGGCGCACCAAGTTCTACAAGAAGGCATTGCAGATTCGCCCCTTTTCAACGGACAAATACAAAGTACAGGACCGCGTTATTGTCCGAGTATCGAGACAAAGCTCGTTACCTTCCCCGATAAGGAGCAGCATCCGCTCTTCCTTGAACCCGAAGGCGAGAACACGGCTGAGATGTATCTCAACGGATTTTCGTCGAGTATGCCCCTCGATGTGCAGCTAAACGCTCTGCGAAAGATACCCGCGCTACGCGATGCCAAGGCTTACAGGCCTGGCTATGCCATAGAATACGATTACTTCGACCCCACGCTACTACACGCTTCCCTCGAATCGAAGGTGGTGAAGGGCCTATTCCTTGCAGGGCAAGTTAATGGAACCACGGGTTACGAAGAGGCCGCCGGGCAAGGTCTTGTGGCTGGAATTAACGCCGCAATTGCTTGTAATGGGGGCGAGCCTTTCGTGATGAAACGGGACGAAAGCTACATTGGCGTACTGATAGACGACCTTACAACGAAGGGCGTCGACGAGCCTTACCGCATGTTTACCTCGCGTGCAGAATACCGAATACTACTCCGTCAAGACGATGCTGATGCGAGATTAACCGAAAGGGCATACCAAATTGGACTGGCTACAAGGGAGCGTTTCGACCATTGGATGGAGAAAAAACAAGGCATTGAACGCATAATTAGCTTTTGCGAAACAACTACGGTGAAGGCGAACGACATCAATGCGGCACTAGAACGCTGGGGAACGACACCTTTAAACGATAGCGCAAAACTAGCCGACCTTATCGCTAGGCCACAGCTAAACGTGCTGGCACTTGCCGATGCAGTACCCGAATTAAAGGCTGCCATTGAACAAACGCCCAACAGAAAGGAGGAGATTGTAGAGGCCACAGAAATAAAGATGAAGTATAAAGGCTACATCGAACGCGAGAAAATCGTGGCCGACAAGATGCGCCGTTTAGAAAACATCCGCATCAAGGGGCACTTCAATTACGAAGAACTGCACGAAATCTCCACGGAAGGACGGCAAAAGTTGGCGCGCATCAACCCTGAAACGTTGGCACAGGCCTCACGGATACCAGGCGTTTCGCCAAGCGACATTAATGTATTGCTTGTGTTGATGAACAGATAAAGCCACATCCTTGGATGAAACTTCTTATGGAGTAAGGCAACGAACGCAAGCGAAATCTGTGGACTAGTGCAACGATTTAAACGCTGCAATGCTTATTTAAGCAGCAGGGAATAACGAAAATCGTCGAAGGCATAAGGCGTAAACGTTCCGAAACAACAGAGCGAAGGAGGCGCATCGTTTGGCTATATTACCCCACCCTAGCAAGTCTTCGCCAGCAAAGTCTGAACAAAAGCAGGACGAAAAACAATCGTCCAAAGCGCACACATTATATATAGGAGCGCACGAAGGGCGATGAAACGGAAGGCAAAAACAAAGCCAACGCAAGCCCTTACATAAAGAAGTGTTAGACGTTTGGCTTAAACAGAGGATTTAAAGAGAAATTAAAACGCACGGACACATGAAGTATTACTCGAACCAGCATGCGTTCCACGTGAAACAATTAATATAAGAATAGAAACATAACTTACTGTAAATGAATAACAAACTATTGATGGACAATCTGCGTTGTATACCAGATTGGCCGAAGAAAGGGGTGAACTTTCGCGATGTAACGACGCTATTCAAGAACCCCGAATGTATTAAAGTAATCACGGACGAGATGTGCGAGATTTACAAAGAGAAAGGAATCACGAAGATTGTAGGAATAGAATCGCGCGGTTTCGTCATGTCGTCGGCCGTGGCCATCAGGCTAGGGGCTGGCATTGTGCTTTGTAGAAAGCCCGGAAAACTACCTTGCGAGACCGTACAAGAAAGTTATAACAAGGAGTATGGCACCGATACAATCGAGATACACAAAGACTCGATAAGCGAAGACGATGTAGTTCTGCTCCACGACGACTTGCTTGCGACGGGTGGAACGATGAAGGCTGCATGTGATTTGGTGAAGAAATTCAACCCCAAGAAGATTTACGCCAACTTCATTATCGAGCTTGTAAATGAAGATCTCAACGGTAGAGCCGCCTTCGATAAAGACATAGAGATTTCAACACTCATACAAGTATAAGGGCTGCACAAGCAAAACAAAGTGTATTAAACGGCATTGTACTGCGCACAAGCAGCCTTAACGCCGGCAACGAGAACACCTTAAACTTACCACACGCCACATCAGGCGTTGGAGAAAGACAATAAGGCGTTCTCGTTTTGGCTTTTAATTGGAGCCTGGTGCGCAGTTGAGGGCAGGCGAAAGAATGTAAGCAAAGGACGAAACGCAACGTATTAAAGCGCGAATAAAACGACAAAAGCCAGCACCCTGCATCTAAAACGCTTTATATAAGCACTGCTAATTTCAGACAAGGGGCAGGCTAAGACCACAACGAAACAAAAGAGGGCGAATAGAAGCGAGGGAAACAAGGGATAAGAACGGAAGGAAACAGAGATAGGAGCGAAAGGAAATAAGGGATAGCAACGGTAGGAAATAGGGATAGAGGCGAAAGGAAACAAGGACAGGAACGAAAGGAAACAAGGGGAAGGAGCGAAAGAAAACGGGGCGTAGAAAGAAAAATCAGAAGGTAAAAGTGGTAAGACGTAATCGCAACAAGCGGTGAAAAGAAAGAATGCCTGCACCAGCAGCAAGCCTTTCAAATAAGACAAAGGGGGATAAGAACATACAGGAGGGCAGACAAAGAGGAGCTTATTGCAAGTTGCTACTTTCGAAATAAGAGTTCGCATAACCATCAACAACGTCTATACTTCCCTACTCTATCTTTGCGATAAGCAAGCAATACATTACACGCGCGGTTCACAATTGGAGGCAAGAGCCCACACAACTCTGGCTCAACCTAAGAAAGGAAAGCAGTACGGCAAAAGGGGAAGCAGCTGTAAGGCATAAAGGAAAGCAATAGTACGGCATAAAAGAAAAGCAAGGGTACAACATAAAAGGAACGAACACTCACGCTTGTGTTTCACGTGAAACAGCAAAACGCGGAAACACTAGTGTACAAAGGGATTTCGAACGATGACAAAAGAAGAAAATGAAAGACGCTTGGCGCATTTGAAGAGCATCGTATTGAGCCTGCCAGAAAAACCTGGCAGCTATCAGTTCTACGACGAACAACACATTATTATATATGTGGGCAAGGCCAAGAACTTAAAAAGCAGGGTGTCTTCCTACTTTCATAAGGAGGTAGATAGATTTAAAACGAAGGTTTTGGTAAGTAAAATCTTCGACATTTCGTACACGGTTGTCAACACAGAAGAGGATGCTCTGCTGCTAGAAAATAGCCTTATTAAGAAGTATAATCCTCGTTACAACGTTCTACTAAAAGACGGAAAGACCTATCCAAGCATCTGCATAACCAACGAACTGTATCCGCGCATCTTCAAAACACGTACAATTAACAAGCGGCTAGGAACCTATTACGGGCCTTATAGCCACGTTCCCACAATGGTAGCACTGCTCGAACTGATTGGAAAGTTATACAAACCGCGCACTTGCCACTTCCCTATTACACGAGAAGGAATAGAGATGGGCAAGTATAAAGCATGCCTTGAATACCATATACACAACTGCGACGCGCCTTGCGTAGGCAAACAATCGTGGGAAGACTACCAAGAGAACATCCGTCAAGCACGCGAAATATTGAAAGGAAACACGCGCGAAGTACGCAAAATGCTGTACGAGGAAATGCTAAAAAAGGCAGAAGAGCTGAAATTTGAAGAGGCAGAGGCACTAAAAAAGCGGTATATTCTGCTTGACAACTATTGCGCAAAGAGCGAAGTTGTTAGTTTTAGCATCGCCGATGTGGACGTTTTCAGCATCACAGACGACGAATTTAACCGCACGGCCTTTATCAATTACCTGCATGTAAAGAACGGAACGGTGAACCAAAGCTTTACTTTCGAGTATAAAAGAAAGCTAGACGAGAGCAACGAGGACATTCTAGCATCTGCCATTCCTGAAATACGCGAGCGTTTTAACAGCAAGGCGAAAGAGATTATCGTACCTTTCGAGATGGAATGGGCCATGCGCGAGGCCACGTTTGTTGTGCCGCAACGGGGCGACAAACGCCGTTTGCTTGAGCTTTCTGAAATGAACGGCAAGCAATATAAGTTCGACAGACTGAAACAAAGCGAGAAACTAAACCCCGAACAAAAGGCTGTTAGACTGATGAAGGAATTGCAAACCAAGCTGCAAATGCCACGTTTGCCCTACCAAATAGAGTGTTTCGACAACTCAAATATATCCGGAACAGATGCCGTTGCGGGCTGTGTAGTGTTCAAAGGAATGAAACCCAGCAAGAAGGATTACCGCAAATACAACATTAAAACCGTGGAAGGACCCGACGATTACGCCTCGATGAAAGAGGTTGTAAAGCGTAGATACACGCGCATGATAGAAGAAGAAACACCCCTACCCGACCTTATCGTCACCGACGGAGGTAAGGGACAGATGGGCGTTGTGCGCGAAGTGGTGGTAGAAGAGCTACATCTAGACATCCCCATTGCCGGTTTGGCCAAAGACGACAGGCACAGAACCAACGAACTGCTCTATGGATGGCCACCGCAAGTAGTGGGTTTAGACGTGAAAAGTGAGCTTTTCCATGTGCTCACACGCATACAAGACGAGGTGCACCGTTACGCCATTAGCTTTCACAGAGACAAGCGAAGCAAGCACGCCTTGCACTCAGAACTAGACGATATAAAAGGTATTGGCCCCAAGACAAAGGCCACCTTGTTGAAAGAACTGAAATCGGTTAAGCAAATAAAAGAGGCAACACTCGAAGTTCTTACCAAGCATATAGGCAACGCCAAGGCACAAATTGTATTTAATCATTGGCACAACGAACCGCCCAAAGAAACGTCATAGCCCAACCAGCAGAAAGCAATTGCAGCTCATCAGCATTTGCAAGCGGCTTGGTTTGCCACTAAACATTTCTACAAACACCACCTATGCCAATGCGCTTACCTTGCTATCATGTAAGGAAGAAACAAGAACCAACCTGCTTATAGCTTATTCGCAAGCAAAGAACACATAGCCGGTTGACAACTAGCAAAGGCAAATAGCGCATCCGCTGAAAGCCTATAGCACACCAAAGAAGTTGCAAGACAGGCATAGTTAACATGTAAATATCTGACTATCAGCTCGTTGAGTTACATCAAAATACACAAATAAGTCTTGTACAAGCAGCAGATAATACGTTTACTTTGAGGAAAACTAATCGTGCAAACGAAGTTAACATAATGAATATCAATATCTTACACAATCAACAACGCAACAAAAAGCACTTAAAAAGGTAAAGGACACAACCCCATGATGCAATAAAATGGGGATGGCAAGCCTTAGTAGAAAGGCTTAAAACGAGAACATTTACCATTGTTAATTTAGTCATAATAATCATAACGTATTAGGTAATAGTGTTCCACCGCTTTCAAAGCAAAACTCAGGAACATATTTTTTTGGTGTGGTCAACCAAAAAATTGAAGGTCAAAACCTCATTTTTTGATGCTAAAAACGTGGTAAAACCATATCAAATGCAGGTAAAATGGAAATCTTAAAAAGTCTACTAAAACGTAATTACTTAGTTTTCAAGTAATTATAAACTACTAAAATACGACGAAATTTGCGACCTGACGGGCAGTTGCACGCAAATAAACGATTCTCCGAGTTAATGGACGTTAATCGAAATGAAGATAATGTGAATTTATGTATAATGAAAGAAAATGCTACTACTTGAAAAATCTCATTGAGGAAAAAACAGAAGTAAGAAAATTAAATCTGGAAGAAAGAAAACAGAAACTAAAAAAGGAGGGTACACATAGCTGAAGAAAAAAGTGCAAGAAAATTTGAGGTGCATCGCAGAAAAGGAAGAAAGCAAAAACTGTGCGGACAAAATTCGATGTGATGGTTGAAAAAAGTGATGCCCCCACTCCACCCATTGAAAATTCGGGAAATGGTAAAATGCCGCGTCAACTTACAAAATGTACAAAGACTGAATATAGGTAGTGAAGAGCATCAGAAAAAATAAAATGGTAACTTAACTGCGTGATAGTGGCGCGAGGAGAAAATTAATAAAAACCCATCAACAATGTAAGCCTTTGGGGTTGGTGAACA
>ERZ773087.663-NODE-663-length-24650-cov-521.957593_pt1 | contig 24650 bp, 26 predicted proteins | sample MGYA00511375_ERZ773087 | MGnify/ENA primary metagenome ERZ773087 (study PRJEB29015, sample SAMEA2737995) | human oral metagenome | biome: human oral; feature: human-associated habitat; material: dental | place: China | collected 2063 ...
GAAACTCATCGCCCCAATGATCAATGATGTCGCGCGGGTCAGTTAAGTGTAGCTCGAAATCTTTCAAGCTCATGCGTTTTTCGTCGCTCAGATACGCGCCCGTACCGACGCACAGCAAAATCTCATGCGCGTCCTGGTACGCATGCGTCAGATAGTGTCCGTCACAGGTCACAACCATAGGAATATCAAGCTCTTTCGACAGCTTAATCAGCCCTTCGTTAATTTTTGCCTGCACATCCCAATGCGTGTTTGATTTCGGATGGCCGTGATCCTGCAGCTCTAGGTAGTAGCGGTCGCCAAGTACTGATTTATACCACGCAGCAATTTCTTTAGCGCGCGCGTAATCATCTTCCTTCAGCGCCACACCGATTTCACCGCTAGCACAACCGCTCAGTACGATCAAGCCTTCGTTTAGCTCTTCAAGTAAATCGTGATCTATGCGCGGCTTGTAGTACATGCCTTCAAGGTTGGCGCGCGTTGATAACTTCATCAAATTATGAAAGCCGGTGTTATTCATTGCAAGCACAGTCAAATGAAAGCGCTGCTTATCTTTTGCGGGATCGCGGTCAAAACGCGAGCGCGCCGCCACGTACGTCTCAATCCCGAGAATCGGCTTGATGCCGGCAGCTTTAGCGGCTTTATAATATTCTAAGATTCCGCTCATCGTGCCATGATCAGTCACCGCCGCTGCTTCCATGCCGAACTCTTTCACCTTGTCAACCAAATCGCCGATGCGCGTCAGTCCATCCAGCACCGAATGATACGTATGGTTGTGCAGGTGAACAAAATCGCTCGGCTGCAATGATTTTGCCGCCTGTTTCGTCTGTGTACTCCCCATAAATCACTTCTCATTATACCGCTTTTGCCTGGCGGTTTCACGAACTTCTTTGTAGTAAAATCAACGATACTTTAGTGGCGCGCCTGCACGATTCGTACGATTTCATCGACAAACCCTGCGATACCCGGAATGAATTGCCCTGTCAGATTCAGCAGCCAAATAGCGCCCGCAATCAGCACTGTACCGCCCAGCACCGATCCAAGCCCGAAAAATATGCCGCGTATAAAATTAAATTTATAAACCTGCGCCCGGTTCGCATTAAAGTCGTTAAACAAGTCCTCAAGCACACCCTTACGCGCACCGACTTCGTTATCATGCGCGATTTTCTGCACGATCCGTTTCACGATATTCTGCTGTTTTGCCATAGCCCTAGTGTACGCGAAATAGATCGTTTTCACAATAAAATGCGCCGGAATTAACGCCGGCGCATACAGTCAAAACGGCAAGAGTTCTGCTGCTACTTTTTTCGCGTTTCGCGCGCACTTTTACTAAATTCTTCTTTTGCGCTCGCAGCTGCGCGACCAGCGCGCTCGCGGTAATCATCAACTGTTTTGCGCCCCTCTTCGACGGCCGTCTCGACATGCTTTTTCGTGTCTTTGTAGACTTTTTCACCTTTTTTCTTGGCTTCGTCGACCGCTTTATCGGTATCTTTTTTCAGTTCGTCTGCTTTTGCCTTTAGGTCGGCGCGCGTCTCCTTGCCTGATTTTGGCGCAGTCAATACGCCAGCGATCACGCCAGCGACCGCTCCAAACAGTGCTCCGAGTGCAAATTTACCTTTTGACATAATTCCTCCTTTATTTTTTTGCTCGTTTAATAAACCGTGTGATAATTTTTAATAGCGCCATCGGCGACGTAACCGCCGCAACATTACCAGCGATGGTTTCAAATTTCACCGCTGTACGCTCCGCTACATCGGTGACGCGCTTAATCTGCCGGGTTAGCTTGATAAGTTTTATCGCCAACACAATCGCCAGTAACAAAAATACTGCTAAAAATACCGACAAAATAATGACCAGTACTTGCGCCCATATCATGCGCACGCTCCTTTTTATTTTATTAATGACAAACCAAAACGGTTACGCCTATAACTATAGCGCATTTTGCAAAAATATGCAAGGGTTTACTCGGATATTTCAGATAATTCCGCCACGCGCCGCAACAAATGTTCGCGAAGCGCCGGACCAAGCTTGGGATGATCAAGCCCGAAATCAATCATTGTTTTCAAATATTCAAGCTTGTCGCCCGTATCGTAGAACTTACCGTCGGTGATTTCGCGCGCATACACGCCCCAGCCGTCGTTGATCATCGCTTGCACGATCGGCTGGATCATGAACTCGCCGTGCCCGTCGAAGCTAGCGTGCGCTTTTTCTAAGTAATCAAATATTTCCGGCGTAAACAGAAATTCGCTTACGCTGCCGAGTTCGCTCGGCGCATTCGCTTTACCCGGCTTTTCGATAATACGATCGACTTTAACCTCGCCCGTCTGTTCTGCCGCACCGCTAACGAAACCGTATTTGTCATACTCATCATCCTTCTCGGCACGTTTACACGCAAGCACGCTGCTGCCGTAGCGCTCGTACGTCTCAATCAGCTGTTTCGTAACGCCTGGCCGGCTGACAAAAAAATCGTCCGCCCAAGTGTAGATAAACGGTTCGCTGCCCATCAAATGCGCCGCACACTGAATCGGCGTCGCGTTGCCATACGCGCCTTTTTGGCGCAGATAGACGAAATTCGCCAGATTTGCAATCGCCTCAACCTGGTCAAGCAGCGGTTTTTTCTTGTCGCCGCCAGCCCGCAAATTTGCGAGCAGATCTTCGTTTGGCAAGTCGAAATGATCTTCAATTGCACGCTTGCTCGCGCTCCCAACGATGATGATATCTTTAATACCCGCATCAACCAGCTCTTCAACGACATACTGAATGATCGGTTTATCAATAAGCGGCATCATTTCCTTCGGCATTGCCTTAGTCTGCGGTAAAAAGCGCGTACCAAATCCGGCGGCAGCAATAATAGCTTTGGTTGGTCGTTTCATCATTTATAACCTTTCTCGAATTAATTTCTGCGCCAAACTTGGGTTCGCTTGTCCTTTCGACCGCTTCATAACTTGACCGACAAGATAGCCGATAGCCTTATCTTTGCCCGCTTTAATGTCAGCAATCGAGGCGGCGCTCGCAGGATCATTCATAACGTCGTCGACAATAGCAGCGATAGCACTTTCATCCGACACCTGCAATAAATTCCTCTCTTTAGCGATGTCGCGCGGCATCTTGCCGGCGAACGATTCGTCGAACAAAAAGAGAAAAATCTCTTTGGCGTTATTTGAGCTAATTTCGTTTTTTTCTGCCAACAGCGCCAAGTGGACGAGACGGTGCGGCTCAACCAAGCCAGACCGAATACGCGCAAGATCAATCATTTCATCAGGTGTCGAAGCAAACCAGTTGAAGATCCGGCGCATCAGCGCCGCGTAGACTTGTTTATCCACGCCCAACTCGCTCAGCACGCCGCCTTGATCCGAATCTGCCAGGCGATACGTTTGCTGCAGCAAATTGGCAACTTCCTGATGGCCTAAAATCGTATCGACTACCGATTTATCAAGAGATAAGCCAGCCCACGACTCGCGGTATTCGCCCGGCAGCATCGGCATGCCAGCTTGAACATCGGCAATTTCTTCATCAGTCAAAACGATCGGCGGGATATCGGGGTCGGGCATATAACGGTAATCCTGCGCATCCTCTTTGCTACGCTGGCTCGTCGTTACTCCTTTGTCGTCGTTCCAACCGCGAGTTTCCTGCACAACCGGCTCGCCCGCTTCAACTAATGCAACCTGGCGCTCAAATTCATACTGCGCAGCGTGCTCAACACTCCGAAAACTATTCAGATTCTTCACCTCGGCGCGCTTGCCAAGCGTCGTTGAGCCTTTTGGCGCAATACTAATGTTCACGTCAAACCGCATATTGCCATGGTATAAATCGCCGTACGTCACGCCTGCATATGTCATTAAACGGTACAACTCCGTCGCATAGGCGCGCGCTTCTGCTGCCGAATGCATATCCGGCTCAGACACAATTTCGATAAGCGGCGTGCCAGCGCGGTTCAAATCAACAAGCGAGTAGTCATCGTGATGCGTTAACTTGCCCGCATCTTCTTCCATGTGCGCGTGCTCGATGCGCACGCGTTTTACTGTGCCGTCCTCAAGCGGCGCATCAACATAACCGGCAAGAATAATCGGCTGATACATTTGGCTTGTCTGATAACCTTTCGGCAGGTCAGGATAAAAATAGTGCTTACGATCAAAGCGCGACACGTTCGCAATCGGCGCATTAAGTGCTTTTCCGGCGCGAATCGCTAAATCAACCGCACGCCGGTTCAGTACCGGTAGCATGCCCGGCAGCCCAAAATCAATCGGATGAACTTTGGTATTCGGCGCCGCCTCGCGTGCATCGTTGTCTGCTGAACTAAACAATTTCGTATCGGTCGCAAGTTGGACGTGGCATTCAATGCCAATTGTCATTTCATACTTCTGCAATGTTTCTGCGGGTACTGCCATTAAATCGCTCCTAAATCTTTCAATGCTTGTTTATAGGCTGATAATGCGCGCAGGGCGAGATCGTGCGAAAGTTTTACCTCGGTGTCGTGCGCCAGGCGATTACGAATTTTGTGCGCGCCCCAGATATGATTCGGATGCGACCAAGCGTCTTGCGCCGATTTCATACGCTCGCCCATCGTCTCGCCTTTGTATCTGCTTTCGCGCAGAGCTTTGTCAACGAGTTTATCGGCATTGAAAATTGCAACGTGCCAGCTCGCCGGATTACTTTTTGAAAAACTATTCTCGATCGCCAACCACTGCGTGCGAAACCTCGTTACGTTAAGTTTTGGCGTGGCGCGCGCAAACGCCAAATACAGAATCCCAACGACCGCCAAAATCAAAATAGCAATCAAAATAAACCAAATCGCGAAGTTATTCATGATCGCGCCTCCATACTGCCCGCAAGCGCAATCAGCGCCGCATCCGACTTAGCGCGACCGACCAACTGCGCGCCAATCGGCAGCCCTTGTGCATTCACGCCCGCCGGCACACTCAACGCCGGCAAACCCGCCAGACTCGGCGGCACGGTCATGACGTCCGCCAAGTACATCTTCACCGGATCATCCGTGTTCTCGCCAATACCAAACGCTGGCGTCGGCGCGGTCGGCATCAACAAGAAATCATACTGCTCAAATAGTGTATTAAATTCATTGATAAGCACGGTTCGCGCTTTTTGCGCCTGCAAATAATAGGCATCAAAGAATCCACTGCTCAGCACGTAGCTGCCGATCATAATACGGCGCTTATTTTCGGTAACAAAACCTTCGCCGCGCGAACGCCCATACAGTTCTGCCAGCGTTTTCACGCCTTCGGCACGGCGACCGTAGCGCACGCCGTCGTAACGTGCTAAGTTCGACGAAATTTCCGCCGGCACAACGATATAATAAATTGCAAGCGCATGCTTAATGCTCGGCATAGCGACCATTTCAACCGTGTGCCCCGCTGCACGCAACGCATCAGCGTAGTTATTCACTGCCGCACGCACATCCGTATCGACGTCGTCAGTCATTGTTTCGCGAATGATACCGATCCTCAAGTTTTTTGGCACATCATGCTGCACTTCAAAATAATCTGGCAGTGTCGTCATATCACGCGAATCGCGCCCCGCCATCACGCTCGTAACTAGTGCAATGTCGTCGGCAGATTTAGCAAAACAGCCCATTGTGTCGGTACTTGACGCCATTGCCACGACACCGTAGCGGCTACTCAGTCCATAGGTTGGCTTAAACCCAAGCACACCGTTGAAGCTAGCTGGCTGGCGAATTGAACCACCCGTGTCGGTGCCAAGTGCAAACGGCACGACATCAAGTGCCGTCACAACCGCCGATCCGCCGCTTGAGCCGCCTGCAACCTTTGTTGTGTCGACTGCATTGTGCGTCACGCCAAACGCCGAATTCTCGGTGCTGCCGCCATGCGCAAACGCATCCATATTTGATTTGCCAATACAAATTGCGCCTGCCGCCTCAAGCTTTTCGACAACCGTCGCCTGCAGCGGCGCGTTGAAATGTTCAAGCATTTTACTCGCCGCTGTCGTCGGCGCACCAAACGCCAAGTAGTTATCCTTTACCACAAATGTTACGCCCGCCAGTACGCCCGCATTTTCGCCATTCGCAATTTTCGTATCAATCTCGCCAGCACGCGCCAACGCCCGCTCTTCAGTCAAACTCAACAACGCATGATATTCTTCAACGCTATGTGCTTTAGCAATAGACGCTTCGACTTGCTCGCGCGCCGTTGTTTTACGCGCCGCGATTTGCTGTACTAATTCCGCAATTTTCATATTTTATAACACCTTTGGCACTTTTACGCAATGGCCGCTCTGTTCTGCTGCTAGATCAAGTAGTTGCTCTGGCGTTACGCTGCCAGCGTCAATTTCGTCGCCGCGCCACACGTTTTCAAGCCCCGTCACTTGGTATGTCGGTTCGACGCCGCTCGTATCGACTTCGTTCAGCTGCTTGATATAGTTGATAATATTTTCGAGATCTGCGCGTAGATTTTCAACCTCGCTATCAGATAACTGTAAACTGCTTAACTGTGCCAGATGGTGCACATCATCGGTAGTAATTGTACTCATCAACCCTTAGTATAACGCAAAATTGCGCCAGATGGTAATCGTTTTTGCCTGAGATAACCGCTTATGGTATAATTTGAGAAAATGGCACATCAAATCAAAAAGAACCTGGGCGTCATCACACACAGAGGCGGCGCGGAGTTTCGCGTGTGGGCGCCGTTCGCCAAACAAGTTTACATTGACGGCACATTCACGCCGAACGGCAAGCAGCCGCTTACCAGCGAGGACGACGGCTATTGGTTTGCGCTGATTCACGGCGCAGAACCAGGACACCAGTACAAATACATCATTGAGACACCAGACGGACGCTTGCTTGAAAGAAACGACCCGCGCGCTCGGGCTATTACGTCAAGCGACAAAGGATTCTCGGTGATTGTCGACAATGAGTTTGACTGGCAGGGCGACAATTTTGTAATGCCGCCAAAGCATGACCAAGTCATTTATGAACTACATGTCGGCACATTCAACCGTCCCGATGCCGCGACCTCAGGTACATTTGATTCTGCGATTGAAAAACTTGATTATTTGCGCGATCTCGGTATCAATATTATTGAGCTTATGCCAGTTACAAGCATGGCGTTTAGCAACGGTTGGGGTTATGCGCCAAATCATATTTTTAGCGTCGAGAGTATGCTCGGCGGACGGCATGGACTGATGAAATTCGTGCGCGCCTGCCATCAGCACGGTATCGGCGTCATTCTCGACGTTGTATACAACCATTTTTACGGCGATACTGATTTGTGGCGCTTTGACGGCTGGAGCGAGAATGATCGCGGCGGCATCTATTTTTATAATGACGAGCGTGGCGATACGCCGTGGGGCGGACGACCCGACTACGGGCGGCCGGAAGTACGCCAATTTATCCTTGATAACGTCGCAATGTGGTTCGCTGAATATCATATAGACGGTTTGCGCGTTGATAGTACGATTTACATGCGCAATACTGCCGGGCGCGACAACGACCCCGACCACGACATTAGCGACGCTTGGAGTTTGCTGCAAGATATCGTATCGTTAGCGCACAAAATTAAGCCTAACTCGCTCATCGTCGCTGAAGATTCTGCAAGTAACCCGCAGATCGTCGCGCCGCGGCTTGATGGCGGCTGCGGGTTTGATAGCCAGTGGGAGCTAGGCTTTCCGCATGCTTTACGCGCCGCGCTCGGGCTATCAACCGACCAGCCAAATTTAGACGGCATCCAATATGAGTTCAACCATGCTTACGGCAGCGACGCCTTTGCGCGTACAATTTTCAGCGATTCGCACGATACTGCCGCTAACGGCTCAGTTCGGCTAAACGAAGCTGTCGCGCCCGCAGGCGGCGCCACGCTCTTCGCGCGCGAAAAAACATTACTCGCAAACGCTGTTACGCTGACGTCTCCCGGTATTCCAATGCTCCTGCAAGGCAGCGAGTTCTTGCAAGACGGTTCATTCAACGATTGGGCGGCGCTTGAATGGCAAAAAACTGAAAAATACGCCGGTATTGTGACAGCGCACCGCCATTTGCTTGATTTGCGGCACAACCGCTACGGACATACTGGCGGGCTGCAGGGGCAATCAACTGCGCTCTTTCATGTTAACGCCGACGGGCTTGTCATTGGCTACCACCGCTGGAATAACGGCGGTGTGAGCGACGATGTGATTGTGATCGCTAATTTCAGCAGCACCGATTACAGCCATTACGCTATGCAATTTCCGCTCGGCGGCAAATGGCATATTCGATTTAACAGCAGCTGGCGCGGGTACAGCAAGGATTTTCGTGGCGGACATCAAAGCATCATTCACACAGACAAGGATTCCACCGCACATTTTTCGCTGCCAGCGTATACGCTGTACATTTTGTCGCAGGAATAACTGCAAAAGATATGAAAAGGGCGCCCCAAGCATAGAGGTTATTCTACACTTGGGACGCCGGGAAGCGGCTATTGCCGCCTAAAATCACATCTTCTGCTTTATCTCTGCGATCAAATCGCGCAGTTCGGCGGCACGCTCAAATTCCAGGTTTGCGCTCGCTAGCTTCATTTGCCCCGTTAGGTCTTTAACCAAGCTCGTATATTCATCTTTTGGAATCTTTTTGAGGTCAAGCCTCGGCTTTTCATCCTCTTTTTGTGGAATAATCGCGCGTAATCCCTCGTCGATCGCTTTCGTAATTCCCCGCGGCGTGATACCGTGTTCCTGATTATATGCTTGCTGAATACTACGGCGGCGCTTAGTCTCGTCGATCGCCAAACGCATGCTATCAGTAATCGTATCGCCGTACATAATAACCGCGCCGTTGACATGGCGGGCAGCGCGCCCGATCGTCTGAATCAGAGAACGCTCGCTGCGCAAAAAGCCTTCCTTATCGGCGTCCATAATTGCAACCAAACTTACTTCTGGCAAGTCAATTCCCTCGCGCAGTAAATTGATGCCAACTAAAACATCATACACGCCCATACGCAAGTCTCGTAAAATATCACCGCGCTCCAACGTGTCAATTTCGCTGTGAATGTACGCCGTTTTCACGCCCATATCCGTCAGATAACTCGACAAATCTTCCGCCATACGCTTCGTCAACGTCGTCACGAGTACGCGCTGCTTTTTATCAATGCGGTCTTTGATTTCGGCAACCAAATCGTCGACTTGCCCGTCTGTCGGGCGTACGCTAATTTCAGGGTCAAGCAAACCTGTCGGACGAATCACCTGCTGCGCCGGCGCAGGCGATCGCTCCAGCTCATAGTCGCCCGGTGTCGCCGAAACGTAAATCACCTGGTTGATGTGGCGATCAAATTCATCAAAACGAAGCGGGCGGTTATCAAGCGCGCTCGGCAACCGAAATCCGTACTGCACCAACACCTCTTTGCGCGCACGGTCGCCATTATACATGCCGCGCACCTGCGGTACAGTCACGTGGCTTTCGTCAATCATCATCAAAAAATCGTCCGGAAAATAGTCAAGCAACGTCGCCGGCTGCTCGCCTGGCTCACGATTCGTTAGATAGCGGCTGTAGTTTTCAATGCCTTTCACAAATCCAGTTTGTTCAAGCATTTCTAAATCATATTTCGTACGCTGCGCCAAACGCTGCGCTTCCAGCAACTTATTATTCGCCTCAAACCACGCCACGCGCTCGTCGTATTCGCGGCGAATCCCCTCAATCGCCGCCTGGATTTTCTGCTTCGGCGTAGCATAGTGGCTGCTCGGGAATAATGTGAATTGGCTTGGCTCGTCAATAATCTCGCCTGTTAGCGGGTCAATATGCGTAATCCGATCAACGTCGTCGCCGAAAAACTCCACGCGGTACGCCGTCTCGCCGCTCGCCGGAAAAACATCAACCACATCGCCGCGCACGCGAAAGGTGCCGCGCGCAAAATCAATATCGTTGCGGTGATATTGAATGTCCATTAGCTGGCGCAGAAATTTATCCTGCAAACGCCGCTCGCCCGTTTTCACGGTAATTGATAAATCGTAATAATCGCTCGGGCTACCCAAACCGTAAATACAGCTGACGCTCGCGACAATAATTACATCGCGGCGCGTCAACAACGCGTCAGTCGCAGCATGGCGCAAGCGGTCAATTTCTTCATTAATTGCCGAATCCTTTTCGATATATGTATCGCTCGACGCAATATACGCCTCTGGCTGATAATAATCAAAATAACTGACAAAATAGTGCACCTCGTTATCGGGAAAAAATTGCTTAAACTCGCTAAATAATTGCGCCGCAAGCGTCTTATTGTGCGCAAGAATCAGCGTCGGCACATTGCGTTCAGCAATGATGTTCGCCATCGTAAACGTCTTACCGCTGCCCGTCACGCCGAGCAGGGTTTGCTCGCGCTCGCCCGACTGCAAACCGCCAACAAGCTGCCGAATAGCTTGCGGCTGATCGCCGGTCGGCTGGTAATCGGAATGAAGAATGAAGTGATTCATGCAGCTATTATAACAAGCTTGCGCAATGCAGATACAGCCGCACTATCACGCTCAGATACCGCTAACACCGAAAAACTAATTCCCAGCCCTCTTGGTTTCATTCGTTCACAACTACTGCTTGAACAATTTACTGCTTAGCTTCAATAGTCTTCAAAAGCGCATTGACTTTAAAATTTTCCGCCACTTCGACTTGCTGCTCGGCTGTTGTTGTTCCGCACGCTGCCTGTGGAGTCATATGAAGATAATCGTAGCCGTTAATACTGCCAACAATTCCCGGTTTTCGAGCAGCATCTACTGTACCTGCCACATAGCGAATAATCCTATGGAATTTGCACATATACGTTCCGTCTTTATTCCTTTTTACATAATCGCCACCTAGGTCTGTCTGTCGCTGCGTTCGAAAATCATACGCATCTAAGCCTGGTACTTTTTCAAACGTAAACGTATCGCCGGCACTCGGCTTAAACCGCACGCCCCAATCATCAAGAACGACATAACCACTGTTGGGATCGGCCTTCGGCTGGGGTGTTTGAGTAGACGCAGGAGTTTCTTTTGGCTTTGCTGTCTTACTTTTATCTGATGTTTCAGTTGCCTTAGTCGTCTTAGTTGTTTTCGCCGTTGTATTGTCTATCTTTTTTGCAATGAACATATCCCGCGCGAAGAATCCTAGTGCAGCAACCAGTACAACTGTTAGAACCATAACCGCAATAACGAGTACTTTTCGCCGCTTAGTATTTTGTTTAACGGACGATGCCTTAATCTTGTTTCTTTTCATATCTTATATACCTTTCTGCTGTTATTGTATAACCATATACACTACAGCGCAACCATCAAATTATTGGTCGCTCTACTTCGTAGGAGCTGCAAATCGCTTATACCCGATGCTTTAATATCTCTGCGCAACTACGCCGCCATAATCTGCCAACCTGCCGCTATCGCAGGCGCGCCGTCAGTCCAGGCATATGTATATTATCGCTGCCGTACTTGTTTTTCGCTCTAGTATTTGCACTCACCGTAATCGTATTCAGCCTGCCCCTGTGGTCATACCATGTCGATTGGTAGGTTTCTATCTTATCGTCCCCATTTTCCACCCGCGAGTCGCACATATAGCGGAAACCCACCACGGGCGTACCGTCTGCAATTTCGCCTGTACTAGCAGTGAGATCAGAGAAATCATCCGGCTCATGTTTTTTGCAAATAAGCTGCTCGTGGCGCAGCACATCAGTAAGACCGCTGCCGCCGGATTGAGCCTGCTTGAACAACGAATTCATCTCGCTTTCCATCTGCGATTTAGACATGCCAGCCGGATGCCCATCGTCTTTAATTTGCGTATAAACGACGAAATAATTCATATCTTTATCGCCAAAAACGCGGCGATCGCTAATCGTTCCTTTGCGGACAGTGTAGTCCCAGCCCTCAAGCGACATTTCTTGCAGGCTGCTCGGATATCTAAATGAAATCGTATCGTTTGTGTAGGTTTTGTGCTTTGCGGGATTCGTATAAGGTTCGGTTTTCTTGTCGTAATAATCCTTTGCATCTTTGAATGCGCGGTTCATGCTCCCGCTCAGCGCGATAACTCCAACGATAATAACAACGATAGCGACAACAGCACCGGCAACCGCGATACTGACAATCTGCCAGGTTTTTATTCCGCGCGGACGAGGCGGCATCGCCGGCGGTTGATACGGCGATGGCGCATATGCAGCCGGCGGATTCTGCGAAGGACTATTATTGCCGGCTATGTTGGTTGGTTATTCATACCCCCTGCCTCTAGGTTATCCGTCTTCTGTTATTTTATAATCAAACGCGTCATAGCACAATCGCTAGCCATTTCGCTTAGGAAGTACCTTTACCTGCGAGTCAGTGCCGTCATGCTCAAAATCGGCGTACTTTTTGTCAAGCATTTCGATCACGCGCGCCACTAGGCGTTTCGGGTCGGAGTCATAAATGACATCTTTTGCGCCTGGCGCTTCAACGTTTTTGAGCAATTGCGCCGCGTAATCCGCCAACCCGCCGCTGCCCACCAAGATGCCGCATACTTTGCGGCTTTCAAGCGCCGTCGAAAACTCGTGCAAGCTGCCCATGCGCCCGCCGATCGTAATCACCGCATCAGCGCTGCGCACTAAATACACGTCGCGCCCGACGTATTCCATACTGGTGAAATTGATATAGTCAAACTCTACAGTCGGCAACCGGTAGGTTGATACATGCTCGCGAAAACTGCTCGCCGGCGAAAACCCTACCGACACGCCTTTAGTATTACTAACGCTCTTGAACCCGCGCGCAGCAGCATGCGGCAATCCGGTTGTCGCGCCCGTTAGCAATGTCTTACCGGCGCGCGCAATCTCCGCACCGAGCATAAACGCTAAATCGTTCGACGCCATCACAGTTTCGCCAGATGCCGCACCCGATACGCAAATTTGATACTTCATCGCCTCCTCCTATCTTGCAATTGGCTTTTCGCTAATTGGCATATCGTGCAAATGCACGCCGCGGCGCAGAATGCCGGCTTTAGCGCCGATTTTTGTCACAACACTCGTGCTGTTTGCGCTCGCGAAAATAATTGAATCTTTCAGACTTTTGCCACGCGCCCATTGGCTCAGAAAGCCGCTCGCAAATGCATCGCCCGCGCCTGTCCGATCGACCACCGGCACGTCCTCATACATACCAGCGCGCACAATCGTTTTGCCGTCGGTCGCGACTACGCCGTTCGGGCCGTCGCTTACAATCGCGACCGGTACATAGTTAAGCGCATGGAGCGCCAGCTCCTCGCAAGTCTTGCCACTCACCAGTTGCTGCATCTCTTCTTTGTTTGTAATGAGCACGTCAACCGTTTCAAGCAGCGGAATTAGTTTGTCTTTTTCCGCCAACTCCGGACCAGCCGGATTAAGCATCACGCTCGCGCCATACTTTTCCGCCGCATCAATAATTTCGCGCAGCAACTTCAAACCGCCATGGCCTAAACTCGTCGGATAGACCCAATCGTAACCCTCAATTGCTGTTAAATTAAAATTATGCCGCCCGCTGCGCCCAAACGCATTGCCGCGGTGATTTAAGATCGTACGCTCACCGTTCGTCGCAATCATAATCACCGAGTAACCCGACTGATAGTGCGGATCTTGCACGACGTGGCGCGTATCAACACCCTCGTGGTCAAGTTCGTGCAAAATCGACTGGCTCGCCGGATCTTCGCCCAGCCCCCACATATACGCCGTCTCGATCCCCTGGCGCGCCAGCGTCGTTGCCACGTTCGTCGCATTGCCGCCCGTACTAAACGTAACGTCGTCGACTTCCATTTTGAGCCCGAGCGGGATTTCAGTATAAACTTTTTTGCCGCGCGTGTGCGGATCAAACTCGTCGCTGCGCAAAAATACGTCTTGCGTACCCTTGCCAATCGCTAAAATTTTTACCACTTACGCCGCCTTACCCACGCTGCCAAATGCCTGGATTTTTTCCTCGACGACCGCCTGCACCGCCGCGCATACCTGCGGCATCAATTTATATACCGCGTACTCGTCAGGATTTTCGCGCAGCACTTTCTCAAGCGTCGTACGGAACGCATAGCGCAAATCGCTATTGATATTGATCTTGCTGACGCCGATTTTTGCTGCATCTTCAAAATAATGGAGCGGTGTGCCGCTGCCGCCATGCAAACTAATCTGACAGTCAATCGCCGCACGGATTTCCCGCAGCAAGTCTAAATCTAAAATTTTCGGCACGGGATACAATCCGTGCAGATTGCCGATTTGCACCGCCATCGTATCAATTCCCGTCGCCGCTACAAAATCGCGCGCTTCATTTGGCTTGGTGTTCCATTTTTTCACCTCTTCATAGTCAATCGCTTCCTTGTGCACATTTGAATCGCCGAAGAAATAGCGCTCTTCCGCCTCGACAAGCGCGCCGGTTGAACGCGCGTACGCCACGACATCTTTCGTCTTCGCAATAATTTCTTCAAGCGTCGCATCATGATTCGCCTGCGAAATATCAATATGAATAAATTCAAACCCAGCGTCAATCGCCTGCTGGCACAGTTCGACGGTCGGCGCATGGTCAAGGTTGATATATATTTCTATATTATACGTACTGCGGTAATTACTCACCATATCGCGAATATTTTGGCAGCCGCCCATCGTCTTAACTTCGCCGGCGCTCACTTCAACCATTACCGGCGCTTGCAGCTTTTGCGCTGCTTGCGAAATCGCTTGTAATGTTTCTTGGTTATCAATATTAAACGCCCCGACCGCAAAGCCCTCCTGGCGGCTGCGGTGCATTAGTTCGCGCGCGCGCGCGGTATTTTCATAGATTTGCTCGGCAATCAGACTCATAGGCTTCTCCTAAAACACTATTATGGCTATCTAGAGCCTAGTATACCACTTATGGCTTATCAGCGTAACTATATTGACTAATCATTCCGCAATAGCAAAGCTATATTTACGCGGCTAATCAAATATTTTACCGCTTAAAATCCAGCGCGATATTGCGGACAATGCGCAATAAATTCTTTTGTTTTTGCGATAATCGTATCGTCTGCCAGTCCAAGCTTTTGGTGGACTTCAAGCGGTTTGCCCGACTCGCCGTAGCGATCTTGCACGCCAATACGCAATAAAGGCGCCGGCATTTCATCGCACAGCAGCTCAGCGACCGCGCCGCCAAAACCCCCGGCAGCCTGCGCATCTTCGCACGTTACTGCGCGACCAGTTTTCTTAATACTTGCGATAATCGTTGCACGGTCAAGCGGCTTCACTGTCGGTACGTGTACAACCTCAGCCTGCACACCATCACGCGCCAACGCGTCTGCTGACCGCAGTGCGTACGGCGTTTCAATACCCGTACTCAGAATCGTCACATCACTGCCTTCGCGCAGTACATACGCTTTTCCAATCTCAAACGGGCTATCATTTGTACTGAAAACCGGCGTTTTTTCGCGAGCTACGCGCAGATAGTTCGGACGGGGATCGCGCGCCATAGCGCGGGTTGCTTTGTCAGCTTCAATGCTATCGCCTGGGCAAATCACCACCATATTCGGCAATACGCGCATAAGCGCAATATCCTCAAACATCTGATGTGTCGCGCCGTCTGGACCGACCGTACTACCACTATGGCCGCCGATGATTTTCACCGGCATATCATTCAGGCACGCTGTCGTCTTGATTTGTTCCCAGTTGCGCCCGGGGCTAAACGCCGCGTAGCTGGCTGCAAACGGTATTTTACCGGCGCGCGCTAATCCCGCTGCCACTGTCACAAGATTTTGCTCGGCAATACCGACTTCAATATAGCGCTCGGGAAACTCGCGCGCAAACGCGTCCATTTTGACGCTTTCTACCAAATCAGCGCACAGCCCAACGATACGTTCATCCGCTTGTCCAGCAGCCTTTAGTCCGCGTCCAAACCCAGTACGCGTTGGCTCAACATCAGGGTTATTGGTGTAGATATTATCATTAAGCGGGTACATTTATACGTCCTCCTGATTAGCCGGCAACTCGGCAAGCGCCTGTTCTGCCTGCTCGCTATTCGGCGCGATACCGTGCCACGTATAATCGTATTCCATGAAATCGACGCCCTTGCCGGGAATTGTGTGCGTAATGATGCAGCACGGTTTATTTTCGACCGCTTTTGCAAAATTCACCGCGTCGATCACGGCACGCACGTTGTTTCCGTCAATTTCTTGCACGTGCCAACCAAAACTTTCCCATTTTTCACGAAGATTTTCAAGCGGCATAACATCTTCCGTCGGACCATCAATTTGGATATTATTACGATCAACAAAGACAATCAGCTGCGCTAATTTATACTTGCCGGCAAACATTGCCGACTCCCAAATATTACCCTCGTCAAGCTCGCCGTCGCCTGTAACAACATACACCCAGCGATGACGCTGCTTATCAAGGTACTGCAGCGCATACGCCATGCCCGCGCCTTGCGCAACACCGCAGCCAAGCGGACCGCTGGTCGTCTCAAGCCCTGGCAACATCATGCGTTCAGGATGTCCTTGCAGGCGCGAACCCCACTGGCGCAAGGTCATTAGCTCGCTTTCGGGGAAAAATCCCGCTTCCGCCATCGCGGCATACTGCACCGGCACGGTATGCCCATTACTAAGCATGAACAAATCGCGCTCCGGATTTTCGGGATTTTTTGGATCAATATTCATAACACCGAAATACAGCGCTGCCACCAAATCCGCCATACCGAGTGCTCCCGCCGAATGCCCGCTGCCAGCATGTTCAAGCATCCGAATGATATTTCGGCGCATACGTGTTGCTTTCTGCTTAATTTCTGCTTCGCTGTACACCATCAGATAACACTCTCTCTGTTAATTTCAGTCACGAGCTGCTGGTAGGCTTGTGCCGCGTCGGCTGCCTGCGAAATCGCACCGCCGCAATTAATGACGTCAACGCCACCCTGCGCCAAACTAAACGCATTTTCAAGATTCGCGCCGCCGTCCCAGCCGATTTCAACGTCGGGATGAATGTTGCGGATTAACCGCACTTTCTCAAGTTGCATCAGGCTAGCTTTGCCGCCATAGTATCCCAAATTACCGCAGAATACCAAGACATGATCTGCTGTCTCAATATATTCCGTGACGGTATTTGGCACTGTCGGTTTGAGCAGTCCAACGCCCGCGCGAATACCGACCGCCTTTAGCTGTTGAATAACCGGCGTAAGATCCTCTTTCACCTCAGCATGAAAAATCACCGTTGCCGGGCGCATTTGCATCAGCGCTTGAACGTATTGGCTCGGGTGCGCCACCATAGCGTGAATGTCAACCGTCCATTCCTGCGGCCACCAGATTTTATTGACCGGAATACTTTTAGTCGGCGCAAATTCGCCGTCCATGATGTCAATATGTACGCGCGTTGCAAACGGCGACAAGCGCTCAACTGCCGCTTTGTAATCGTCTTCCGACTCTACGGTGATACAAGGAACGATGTGCGCCATTAAAACTTGTCCAGTTCTGCGTTTCGCCGTATATACCGCGCTGCGCCGGCAAACGGCGTATCAAGCCATTCGTCGACAATTTCTTTCCAATTATCATGCGCTTCGCCCGGCGGATCGACGACGCGCGCCGGCAGACACAACACATTCGCGTCGTTATCATGGCGGCATTCATGCGCTTCAAATTTATCCCAAATCACTGCGGCGCGAATACCGCTGAAGCGATTTGCCGCCATCGCCATACCCTGACCGCCCGTGCAAATCAGAATCGCGCGCGGGTCGTTCGCGTCATCCTCGCCCAGCACTTTGGTTGCTGCCATTTGCGCAAACTGCGGGAAGTCATCGTTCGGATCAAGCTCTTTATCACCGACATCTTCCCATTCAAAACCACGCTTTGTCAAATAAGCCTGCAATTTTTCTTTTAGATAGTATCCGCCATGATCGGCGCCGAGAAATAATTTCATAATAGTAAGTATAAGCGCTATTGCTCTCCCTGTAAAGTTATTGATTATGTACGATTCCGCGCCACGCGCCCAGCGTCGACAGACAACTCAACGAGACGGTTTGCATAGCCCCACTCGCTGTCAAACCATACCGCCAACTGTACTAAGTCGCCGCCAATTACGCGCGTCAGCTGCGTATCAACCGTCGCGCTATAGCTGCTGCCGCGCAAATCAAATGATACGAGCGGCTTATTAGTCGTATTGATAATTCCCTGATAAAACGGCTCTTTAGCAGCACGCTCAAATACTTGATTTACAATCGCTGTTGTTGTCGGTGCAGCAAGCACTGCCGTAATAACCGCCAGCCCGACATTTGCAACTGGCGTATGGATCGACAAGCCGTCAATTGTCTGCTGTCCAAGCGCCTGGCGCGACGGCGTTAACCCCGCGAACGGCGCCGGAATAATATTCTGTTGCTGCGTACGCTTCGTACGGAGCGTATCGTCGACCGGCGAGCCGCCGTCAATCACCGTAAGCGCCGATTTCTTCGGCGCAAACGCTTGCTCAAGTACAGCGAGTACAGGCGCAATTGCTACCGTACCCGGCTCGCCAGCGCTGACGACCGGCGAGATCGAGCCGATCGAGTCGTCGTTCACGCCCATAATAATCGTCTCAATCGTGTCCGCCGTCGACATCGCAACGACCTGCTTTGCGCCGGCTATAATATGCTCTTTCAACCGCACCGGATTGGTATTTGTCGTATCAATCACGACGTCAACCATGCGGTCTTGCCACGACTTTTTAACTGACTGCAAATTTGACACAATATCAACCCGCGATTCGCCGACAGCAATATAATTATCCTCAGGCTTCACGGCGCGTGCATAATTGCCGTACACGGAATCGTGCTTCAACAAATACGCCGTCGTATCAACGTCGTACTCGCTCCGAATTGCGACAACATGAACATCATTGCGCCCCTGCGCGATCTTGAACGCGCTGCGCCCGATTCTATCAAAACCATTGATTGCTATTTTTATCGCTGTCATCCCCACTCCTTGATTTAGCGCTAGCTCTTTAGCTTCTAGTGTAGCGCGAATCTGAATTTTTCGCAACTTTTCGCTATACTAAGAGTATGGATAAGCACGAGCTAATCAAACTTGCCGGAGAGCACTATACCGACGCGCAAGTCGAACTGCTCACGCATGCTATTGATTATGCTACCGAGCAGCACGCCGGGCAAATGCGCCAAAGCGGGGAGCCGTACATCTCGCATCCGCTGCAGGTAGCAGCGACACTCATTGACTGGGGTATGGATATTGATTCAGCCGTTGCAGGAGTCTTACACGACACGGTTGAAGACACCGACGCAACGCTTGAAGAAATTACTGAACTGTTTGGCAAAGATATTGCGTTTCTCGTCGACGGCGTCACAAAAGTTAGCCAAGCGCGCGCTGGCATGCGCGATCTAGCAAGTTACCTGCCGGCAACACGCGATAATCTAACAAAGCTGCTTATCGCCGTCGGGCAAGACGTTCGCGTTATCATTATCAAGTTATCCGACCGCCTGCATAATATGCAAACGCTGCAGTTCAAGAGCGAAGGAAAACAGAAAAAAATTGCCCGCGAGACGCTTAACGTCTTTGCGCCGCTTGCCGACCGCCTGAATATGGGGCGGCTGCGCGTGCAGCTTGAAGAACTCAGCTTCAAATATCTTATGCCCGAAAAGTACAACCAAACCGTCGCGCTCAAAGACAGCCGCATCAAGAAAAGCCAGCGCAAACTTGATACAGTGCGCCGCGCCGTCGACGCGCACCTCACTAAAGAAAATATTGCACACGACATCGACGGGCGCGTGAAAAGCACCTACAGCCTGTACAAAAAAATGCAGCGCGTGCCGAACATCGACGATATTTACGATTTGATAGCTTTGCGCATTATTGTCAACGATATTGACACATGCTATCTCGTACTAAGCGAACTGCATAGCATGTACGAGCCGATGGTCGGGCGCATCAAGGATTATATTTCCAAGCCAAAACCAAACGGCTACCAGAGCCTGCACACAACGGTCACGACAAAAAACGGCCAAGCGGTGGAATTTCAAATTCGCACGCACGAAATGCACGACTACGCCGAGCGCGGCTTGGCGGCAAGCTTTCACTACAACGAACAAAAACTGACTGACGCCTATAAATCCGGCACGATGGCGTCGCTGCCGACAGATTTACATTGGATCCGACATCTACAATCGGCGGCAGCGCTGATTCGCGAAGGCAAAGAATTTGATACTGAAAATCTAAAAGTTGATTTGTTTGGCGACCGAATTTTTGTGTACTCGCCGAAGGGCGACATCTACGATTTACCGGACGGCTCGTTTCCGCTTGACTACGCCTACCGCGTGCACTCTGATTTGGCGGCGAAAGCGAGCGGCTTTTTAGTGAATGGCAAGATGGAGCCGTTTAGCTATAAATTACAGCATGGCGATACGATTGAAATTCTTACCAACAAAAAAGCCAAGCCGAAATCAGGTTGGAGCAACCATATGATCACCGGACACGCGCGCATGAAGTTCAAAGCGCAGCTGCGTAAAAATAGCTTACTTGGGCAACTCGGCCACGTCGGCGAAATTATTCACCGGACGGCGCGGCGGCGGAAAAATAAAAAATAGCCGGACAACTACCGTACCGGCTATTTTTATGCTCTATAATATGGACTATTTCGCTTGCGGCGGCTGCGGCTGTCCGCTATCGCCGTGAGCCGGAGCTTGCGCTGGTTGCGCCGGCGGCTGGGGCTGACCAGGCTGATAAGCTGGCGCGCCCGGATATGCCGGCTGCATCGCCGCGACCGGGCCCGCATACGCCGACTTATCGAAACCGAGCATCATATAGCCGACAGGCGGCAGCAATATCAAAAGCGCCGCGAATCCGCCCGATTTGCCAAACGCTTTCGCCAAGTCAATCGCCACCATGATGACTACATAAAGGTTTGCGAACGGCACAAATGTCAAAAGCACCCACCATGCCGGACGGCCGACGATCTCAAGCAGCGTAATTAAATTATAAATCGGCACAATCGCCGCCCAGCCTGGCTTGCCGGCTTTGGTGAACACCTTCCACAAACCAATGATCATCAATACCGACGCGACCACTGCCACCAACGAGAAGATCAGCGAAACGACCAGCATCGCACCCGTCGCGGCGCTCGTCGCTGTACTTGTCGTTGTGTAGCTATATGTATCATAATTACTATAGTAATCCATTTTTTCTCCCTTACAGTTACTATTTCAGCGTACTAACGATTATTCCAGCGTTCAATAGCGGCGCGGATAATTTCTTTGGCGCGCGCGGTATCGCCGAAGCCTTTCACGACGGTTGAGCCTGGCTTTTTCAAGTCTTTATAGTGGTTAAAATGGTGCTCAATTTGCTTGAGTAATTGCGGCAGCACGTCTTCTAGCGAATTAATCGCGTTGCCGGTGTTGCGGTCGTCTGCCGGCACAACAATAACCTTATCGTCGACTTCATCGTCATCCACAAACTCCAATACGCCGATCACTTTTGCCTCCAAAAATACGCCGGTTGCAAGCGGCTGATCGGTGACAATGAGCGCATCTAGCTCATCGCCGTCCTCATCAAGCGTTTGCGGAATAAATCCGTAATTCGTCGGTTTCGCAAAAATCGCCGGCTCAACGCGGTCAAGCTGCATCACCGCGAGATCGCGATTCCACTCAATTTTGTGGTTTGAGCCCTGCGGAATCTCTACCACCACATTAACGACGCCGCCGTCAACATCGCCAGGCGCGAGTATTTGATTAAAATCTGCCATTATACCTCCTTCATAGTTAGCTATGTATCTAGTGTACCAGCTTTTAGCAGAGAGTAGTATACTAGACGAATGAACGCGTTACATTCACCGAAATTATTACCTGCAGCCGATTATGCGCGCGATGTGGCGAAAAAAATTGCCAAAGCCCGCTACCGCGTCGCGATGATTGCAACGACATTCCGAGCCAACGATGAGCGGTCGCAAGCAATCGTCGACGAACTCGTACGCGCTGCCGAACGCGGCGTTGACGTCTGTATTTGCGCCGACACCTTTACCTACATCGAACCGAAAGAATTTATTTTGCGCGCGCCGAAGCGCCAGCCAGCACGCGCCATGCAGGCGCTAAAATTAGAACGGCGCATCAAAAAAGCCGGCGGATCATTCCACTGGCTCGGGCGCAAAGCAAATACATTGTTTGCCGGTCGAACGCACAGCAAATGGACAGTCATCGACGATATTGCTTACGTCGGCGGCGGCGTTAATATGGACGACGAAAGCTTTTCAAACGTCGATTATATGTTTCGCTTTTCCGACCAAGCACTTGCCGATAGGCTCATACAGGAACAACAGCACATCTACCGTGCTGATCGCGGCGGCGGTGCGGCGCGCAACCACTCAGCACCCGTGTCGAAGACCACGACAGTTTTGTTTGACAACGGATTGCCGACAAATTCACTCATATACAAACGGGCGCGCGCCCTTGCAAAACAAGCAGAGCACGTTGCACTTGTATCGCAATATTGCCCGACAGGCGCGCTCAACCGCACGTTAAAACGAAAACAAGCGGTCCTTTATTTTAATCACTGGCGCACGGCTTCGTCGCTCAATAAACTGCTCATTCGCCTCGGTATGATGACGGCGAGGCAAAAAACATTGTATAATCACGATTGCTATCTGCACGCAAAATTCTTAATCGCAACAATGCCGGACGGCAGCAAAGCCGCGATTACCGGATCGCATAATTTTATGTACGGGTCGGGGCTAGTTGGCACGCGCGAAGTTGCCCTTGAAACCTACGACCCGCACTTGATACGGCAGCTTGAAACATTCCGCCGCCGATACGTCGAATAGCCCCGCAATGATATAATAGGAAACGTTATGCTTGTCATTGGACATCGCGGCGCGGGCGGCTTAGCGCCTGAGAATACGCTGCCGGCGTTTCGCGCTGGCTACGAAGCTGGCGCCGATATGCTTGAACTTGACGTGCGTTTGACCGCTGATCATCGGCTTGTTGTTATCCATGACGCCTTGCTGCTACGCACGCATTATGTCGCAGATAGCGTCGCGTCACTGACGTACAGAAAACTACAGGAATTAACGCGCGATAATCCCGTGCCGCTGCTTGAAGATGTGCTACGCGAGTTTTTTGGAAAAATCTTGCTTAATATTGAAATCAAAAGTCGCCACACAGGCGACGCGCTCGTGTGGCTGCTTCGGCGGCATTTCATCACTTGCGCCGATGATTGGGATCTAGTACTAATTTCATCGTTCAAAGCGCGCGAGCTCATGCGCGTTCGCCGACGGTCGAAACGCGCTAATCTTGCGCTTTTGCATCATCAAAATCCGTTTGCATTTATCGCGTATCACCGCTATCTTAAGCTAACGGCAGTTGGTTTTCACCGCTTGTATTTACATCGGCTTGCACTTGAAATTGCGCGGCGCGCCGGCATTTTCATTTACGCATATACTATTGATCGTCCGAGCGCAATACACCGCCTAGAGCATCAGGGCGTGCAAGCAATTGTCACTAATTACCCCGACAAGTGTATCGCGTACATAAATACGCACGCCGAAATGCACGATTAGCCCCAACCATGCTCCCGCCGCGCGGAAATGGAAATATGGTACCAACGCAACAAGCACTATTTACGGTCTAGATATTCGCGAATACTCAGCGCCGCTGTCGCGCCCTCGCCGACCGCGCTCGCGACTTGCATCGTCGCGCCGCTGCGTACATCGCCGCTTGCAAACACGCCCGGTACATTCGTCGCCAAGTGCTCGTCGGTTTTGATGAGCCCGCGCGCGTCAAGCTCAACGCCGCTGCCTGCCAAAAATTGTGTATTCGGCTTCAGCCCGATGAATACAAATACGCCGTCAACTGCAAATTCAACCGGCTTGCCGTCGCACTGCGCCCGAACCGCCTGGACTGCGCCATTTTCTGCAACAATTTCTTGCGGCACCGTTTTCACATGCACCGCCACCTTGCCGTCGTCAATATACGGCCGCAATTCGTCTTGCAGCACCTTGCTCGCTTTTACCGTACTACGCACCAGCAAATCAATATGGCTCGCAAACCGCGTCAAAAAAATCGCTTCTTGTACGCCGGAATTACCGCCGCCGACAACTGCCAAGCGCTTGCCTTTATAAAATGCGCCGTCGCACGTCGCGCAATAGTGTACGCCGCGCCCGTATAATTCCTTTTCGCCCGGAATGCCAAGTTTATTATAATCACTACCCGTTGCGATCAGCACAGCGCGCGCCGCCACGTCCTTCCCGTCAACCGTCACAATATTCACGCCGCTTTCGTGCCGCAATGCCGACACATCACCGTATTCAATTTTCGCGCCGAAACGCTCCGCCTGCTTTTGCAATTGCTCAGCGAGCTGCATACCGGCAATGCCATCAGGAAAACCCGGGTAATTATCAACTTGATCGGTAATAGCTGCCAACCCGCCAACGACACCTTTTTCGTACAGCACCGTATCAATCGCTTCACGCGTTGTGTAAATCGCTGCCGCTAACGCACTTGGTCCAGCACCAACCATCACGACTGGAATAATATCATTTTTCATTTGCACCCCCTATTGATTTCCATACACTTTCATATACGCTTCCATCAGTTTTGATGAGTCCGGCTGAGGAATAGTCGGCGGCTGCGGAATCGCCATGACGACAAATTTCAGCGGCATATTTGCAGGAATTGTCTGCTTGCCGTTTTTGTCTTTTTGCCCCGCTTCACCATACGCTTTGTCAGACGGGATGCTCAGCAAACGCACACCGCCGATTTTCATACCTTTCAGACCCTCTTTCCAGCCGGCTATTAACCCAGCT
>ERZ773087.666-NODE-666-length-24620-cov-5.441645_pt1 | contig 24620 bp, 24 predicted proteins | sample MGYA00511375_ERZ773087 | MGnify/ENA primary metagenome ERZ773087 (study PRJEB29015, sample SAMEA2737995) | human oral metagenome | biome: human oral; feature: human-associated habitat; material: dental | place: China | collected 2063 ...
GAGCTGTTGATGGGAGTACATAAAAATAGAAGACTTATTATATTTATTTTATTATTTTCTTTAGTCGTATTAGCCATTTTCATATTGTTATATTTTGAGTACAGTGCTGAAAAGAGAGAAGAAAAAGCTATGAGATATTACTATGAAATAATTCCGGTAATTAAATTATCACATATTTTAGGGACAGACATTGAATGCAATGATGAGAAAGGAAATAAATGGATTATAAAAGCTGGTGGAAATATGGAGAACATTGTATATGAATACACATTAGATTATATACATGGGGAAATTAGTTCTCTGGTAAGATATAGAATTATTGAAAATAAGAATACAAACAGATATATTAAAAACTTTAATTCTAATATGATAAACATACGAATTTCCGGAATAGATGGTGTAGGAAATACAATATATCCTAAAACAATATCGGAGGGTGAAAGATTGGATAGTTTTACAGAGTGTAAAAATCTGAAGGATCTGATTGAATATATGAAGAAAATAAATAAAGATGGAGTATATTATATTGACGAACTGGATACTATAGGATTGGACGGTTCAAGCTTTGAAGGAAAAATTACATATGATACAGGGAAAGGCTATGAAAAGGTAATAACAGAATATGGTTCAATTACCTTGAATCAATTATTTAAAAATGATTATAGTACAGATGATTATTAATTTTTTATATTGAAGTAGTAGAAAAAGAAATAGATTTAAGAGGGATATTGTAATGGGGAGCAAATTAAAGTTTAGGTGGATTTTATGTTTTATAATATTTTCCTTAGCACTATTGATATATGGGAATAATTTACTTAAAGAAAGAGCTAAAAAATTGGAAGATATGAGAAGAACTGAGGCATTCGAATTTATGGATGATGGCTGGAAGAAATACAGAATGATGCAGTTTGCAGGTGCAAATATGGAGTATACCGATAGTAAAGGAAATATCAGAGTAATAGAAACAGAGCCTGTGCTTCTAGATGTATTTGATGAAGCAATAAAACCATATATTTTAGGTAAGACACCTTCCCTCGGCTCTTTTCGGATAACTGAGGGTAAAAGAACATCAGAATTTATACAAACCTTTAATGATAATATGAAACATGTAAAGATATGGGGTGCACATAAGAACAGGTATATATCAATTGCTGAAAATGAGGGATTGGAAGAGTTTAAAGATATAAATAGTTTTGAAGAACTGTGGGAATATATGAATAAGCGAAATGATGAAGGAGTTATATATATAAATGAACTTGACATAATTGGGTATGACAGAACAGGACAAGATGCAAAGTTTATATATGATTATAGGAATGGAGAGAGTAAAGAAATATCAGAGAGTGCGATTAGTTTATTTGAATTATTTAAGGACAAGTATAAGGATTGGTCATAAGGAGAAACTTATGGTCTGGATAAAGAGTAGACTAAAGTTTATGTGTAGTTTAGCCGGTTATTTGAAGAAATTGTATGATGCTATGAAAAAGGAGATTATATACAAATGAGGGGAAAAAACAAGTTAAGGTTGTCAGTATTCTTCACCGTATTTTTCATTATTATTTTTATAACAGTATTGATATTTTTTGTATTACCTAGATTTGACTTTATGTATATATCTGCAGACAAGCATTGGCAGAAGGAAAAGATTAGTGACCGGAATGAAAAGACAGGTGGAACTGAAATAGAAAAAGTAAAGCAGGGGACAAACGGCATATACTTTGTATATAAAGACAAACTAATGTATATGGATGAAGCGGATGAGCAGGTTAGAGAAATATGCAAAGTGCAAAGTGGAATTTTGGGTATTTTAGTAAAAGATGATACTGTTTTTTTTCGTAAACAGGATGAGTATGATTACGGCTTCTACAAAGTGGGTTCAAATAAAAAAATAGTAAGACTTTTTGATGCTTCAGGAAAATCAAGTATTGAAGGGGAAAATATATATACATTAAACAGTAAATACGGTTTAAGAAAATATGATTTTAATGGAAATAGAATTTCTAGTAATAAAGTAAAATTTGATGTTGCCTCAATTAATACTGTGTTTGATAACTATATCTTCTACAGAGGCTATGATGGTGATGATGATGTAGAAGTCAGTATACCTAAGTATTATATTTTTGATGCCAACAAAATAAATTATAAGACAAGGAAATTAAAACTTTCAAGATATTATATGCAACCTGAACCCGGAAATACGTATTGGAAAGAAGATGTTATACCCTATGATTCTGTTGCTAAAGAAGTGGATAAAACAGTAAGGGAAGGGAAAATATTTGATGATACAACTGAGAAAAATTTGGATGATTATGAACTGCAAAGTGTAGAGCTACTTCCTTGGTCTTTTTCAGAAGTACAAGACGGATATATTTATCTTTATGTAGAACAGAGAGTTACTTATAGAGATAAGAAATATAAAGAAAAACTGTCAACTATGGAAGAAGGATTATTAAATTCTGATAAGATGAAAAAAGTATCATATACAACTATAGCAAGAATGTTATGTAGAATTAATGTAGATGATATAAAGGATACTTCTGAGGACGATTACATTAATTATGAATTAGTGTGTTATGATCTGAATAAAAAATGGGGATGGTTTATTATTAACAATAAGAATGCATATGTATTAAAAGAAGACGAATATTTTGACAGTAGCAAAGAGGATAGAAATATATATGTGTATTCTATGGATGTTGACACAGGTTTATATAAGGAGATTTATAGAAAAAAAAGATTTTTTATCGGAAATTATTCCAGTGAAATGTTTGTGACAGATAAATATATATTCATTTATGAAGGTAGTGAATATGGCGTAAAGGAATGTATTACAAGGATTGACAGAGACGGTAACAACCCTGTGTTAGTAATGGATGAAAACGGAGAAGTAGTAATGCAAGCGTTGGAGAAATAGAATTATGAGAAAAATAATATTCACATGGGTAGTAGTGGTTGCTATAGTATTGCCTATATTTGCTTTAATATTTTACACATTGCCTAAAATTAACTCCATGTATATCTCATCAGATACATATAAACGGGAAAATAAATCAAATCAGTATGGAAAAAACGGTGTAAAAGTAATCAGTAAAGTAGAGCAGTCAGAAAACGGTATATATTTTGTATATAAAGGCAGACTTATGTATATGGAAAACTCTGATGTAAATATAAATGAAATTTGCAAAATACCAAGTGAAATTGTTGGCGTTTTAGCAAAAGATAATACTGTTTTTTTGCGTAAATGTGATGATATTGCGAGTATTTATAAGGTGAATTCAAATGGAGAAATAGTAAAAATTGCCAATGATTCAGGTAAGATGTATATGGAAGGTGAAAATATATATACATTAAATGTGAGACACGGATTAAGAAAATATGATTTCAGTGGAAAGATGATTTTTAGCAATAAAGAAGCATTAGATTTTACGACAAGTCATACTATATTTGATGATTACATTTTTTATAAATGGTATCAAAATGAACGTATAGCTCTTAGTGTTCCACAATATTACAGACTTGATGTAAATAAGATAAAGTATCTTCTACATGAGGTAAAGTTTTCGAGGTATTATTTAGAACCGGAGGAATGGGACTCATATAATAGAGAGGATGTTATAGAATATGATGATTTGGCAAAAGAAGTGGATAAAGAAGTAAGAAGCGGAGGAATGTATGATCAAGTAAATGGGAAAAATCCGGATAATTATGAGTTACAGAGTATAGAATTATCTGTTTGGAATTTTTCAGATGAAGTAGACGGGTATATTTATCTTTATGGAAATCAGAAAATCACTTATCTGGACAAAGAATATAAAAGAAAGTCGGAAGAGATGACTTTGGAAGAAGAATACAGTGATGATAACAGAGAGAAGTTTACCTACCAAATTAATGTGAAAGCTGTATTTAGAATCAGTATAGATGAAATAAAAAACAGCTCTAATGAAACTTATGTAAACTATGAAAGAGTAGGCAAAAGCCCGGATATACCGGGAGATTGGAGCAGATTTATTGTTGACAAAAACAATGTATATGTAATAAATGAGGATGAATATACAGATAAAGAAGCATATAGAAATCTATATATTTATTCTATAGATGTTGACACCGGCTTGAATAAAGAAGTTTATAAAAAGAAGAGGTTTTTCCCTGGGAATGACTCATCTGAAATATTTGCTACAGATAAATATATATTCATATATGAGTATGGTGATTATAGTGAAAAACAATGTATTACAAGGGTAAATCGTGACGGAAGCAACCCTATATTAGTAATGAATGAAAACGGTGAAGTTGTTATGAAACCTATTCAATAAATATATGGATATTTTTATTTGTTTTTTGAAAAAGATTTTTCATCATAATTTATATTACCAACAGAATCCGGTGGAATGGAGGGTTTCAATATGAAAAAGAAATGGATTATATGTGTAAGTATAATTGCTATAGCATATTTTGTCCTGTCATTATGTGATTTTATGTATATTCCTGCAGATAAATATCCGAATACTATCAGAAAAATGCTTTTTCATGATAACGATAAAGTAACTGTAAGGAGCATAGGAAGGGTTTGCCAAACAAAAGAAGGTATATATTTTTTGTATAGGGGCAGACTTATGTATATGAATAGTGTTGGTACAGAGGTGAAAGAAGCAGGTTTAAAACAAATAGCATGGATTATACCTGATAATTCGAATATATTCTTTTTGGATAATAGTGCATATGATATATATAAAGTCAACCAAAATAATGAAACAAAGCCAATAATTAAGAGAAGTGGAGATAGAATTTATATAGATGGTAGATATATATATAATTATGTATATGATAATAATACAATAAGTAAATATAACTTAGACGGTAAAAAAATCTATTCTTCAAAGATGTATTATGGTCAGTTAATGGCCGGAGGTGTTGGTGGTATTATATTCAATGATTACAATATGCGTATGGTAAAGGAAGAACTTTCAAATTATGGTATGGGAGTAGATGTACCATATCATTATATATTTGATTGGAATAGAGTTAAGTATATGCCAAAAGTTTTATATACAGTGCATTATTATAAGCAACCGTCAATATGGGATTATAATAATAATTTTATAAATTTGGAACAATATGATGAATGGGCAGAAGGTTGGGATAACAAAATAAGAGAAAATAAAAATAAATTAAGAAATACTAAAAACAGAAATATGGAAGATTACGAACTGGTCAGTATAGGTTTATCTAAACAAAATCCGGATTACTATAGAGCGGTAGATGGATATATATATTTTTATCATGCATTGGAATTTTGTTATAGAGATAAAAACTACAAAAATAAAATTTTATTTGACAGTACAGGTGATTTTGATGAAAAAGAAAAAACCAGAGTAGAATTTAAAGCTTATGTTTATGTAATGTTTAGAGTTGATGTTGAAAATATAGAAAATGCAGGGGATACTTCTCAACTTGAGTATGAAATACTGAATGTGCCGATGTACCCAATAGACACTGATGACGAGATAGAAGTATTTGAAGTAAATGATAATTATATATATAGTATTTCAAATGTGAATAATGCTACAACGAAAGAAATAAAGGTTTTGGTTACAGATATAGAAAAAGGTACTACCAGGAGTATTTATGATTGTCGGGAATTGAGTGATGATATATATACACCGGGGATATATTGCAGTGATGATTACGTTTTCTTATATCAATATAAAATAGAGGAAAGCACTACATTGCGTATAATCAGACTTGATAAGGACGGAAGCAACCCTATATTAGTAATGGATGAAAACGGTGAAGTTGTTATGAAACCACTAGAATCTAAGAGTGAAGAAAAGAGTGGAAAATAGTTTACATATATATCATAATTTTTAAAATTGTGCATTCACATCGAAAGTATTAAAAACATAAGCTATATCATCTGATATAGAATCACTGAGAGTAGAAGGAGTAAAAAAATATCCGGTGTGAAGCAAAACTAAGAGGTCGATATTATAGCAGAGCAGGCGAAATAGTGAACTATACAGATAAACTACAATATCTGTAACTTTGGGCTTTAGTTTTGCGGTAAATAAAAGTCGTCAAAGCCGGTAAAATCAATAGATTTATGCTTTGCAGAATAGAAAGGATAAGTTGTGAAAATGAAAAGGATACAAGTTATAGTACCGGTTTTAGCAGTCTTAATATTTTTAATAGTACTTTCAATTTATTTTATACTGCCCGAATTTGATTTTATGTATGTATCTGCAGATAAGCATTGGCAAAAAGAAAAGATAGCATATAATGATGCCGGTGAAGGTGGAAAAGAACTTAATAAAGTTGTTCAAGGGGTAGACGGTACATATTTTGTTTATGAAAACAGGCTGATGTATATGGAAAATAATAATGCAGAAATAAAAGAAATTTGTAAAATGCAAGGGAATATTTTCGGTATTTTAGTAAAGGATAAAAATATTTTTCTACGAGAGGAAAGTGGTAACAGTATTTACAAACTGAACACAGATGGAGAGATAATAAGCATTATTCATGATCATGGCATCATGTATCTTGAAGGTAACAATATATATACATTAAGTGGAGGCACGGAGTTTGAAAAATATGACTTTAACGGGAAAAGAATTTTTAAAAATGATTTAGGATATAATGGGTTTGATAGGGATAATACTATATTTAATAACTATGTTTTTAATATAGATTTTTTAAAAGCAGAAGTTTATGTACCAAAATATTATTTATTTGATATTAATAAAATAAAATATAAAGAGTACACTCTGCATTTTTCAAAATACTATTTACCTCCAGAAACTTGGGATTCTTATTTAAGAGAAGAAGTTATACCTTATGATTCATTTGCAAAAGAGATAGATAAAAAGGTAAGAAAAGGAAAAATAATTGATAGAAATCTGGATAACTATGAACTCCAAAGTATCGAGTTGTCAATTGGAGATTTTTCAGAGGTTTCAGATGGATACATCTATTTTCTTGGAGAGCAGAAACTTACTTATAGAGATAAAAATTATAAAGACAAGTTCTTTGGAAACATGAATGAGTATATAAATACATATGAAAATGAAGAATGTATGAGCAAAATAAAGTATGAGGTAAAATTATATCCTATAGGCAGAGTTAAAGTGGATGATATAAAAAACATATTGGACAGTGCTGCTGTCAGCTATGATGCTATAGATAGACCATTAAGTAATAGTCGCAATAGGAATGACTTTACTATTAGAGACAAAAAGGTATATATATCGTATATTGAAGATTATGTAGAGAATAATCAGGAATATAGGGAATTGAAAATATATGAGATAGATGCTGAAACCGGTATATCAAAAGAAGTTTACACAATGAAGGGGATATCTGTAGATGAACGTATGATAGAAATCTTTTTAACAGATAATTATATATTTATTTACAGATATATTGATAATTCTGGGAAACTGTGTATTACAAGGATAAATCGAGACGGAAGCAACCCTGTGTTAGTAATGGATAAAAACGGTGAAGTTGTTATGAAACCTATTCAATAAATATATGGATATTTTTATTTGTTTTTTGAAAAAGATTTTTCATCATAATTTATATTACCAACAGAATCCGGTGGAATGGAGGGTTTCAATATGAAAAAGAAATGGATTATATGTGTAAGTATAATTGCTATAGCATATTTTGTCCTGTCATTATGTGATTTTATGTATATTCCTGCAGATAAATATCCGAATACTATCAGAAAAATGCTTTTTCATGATAACGATAAAGTAACTGTAAGGAGCATAGGAAAGGTTTGCCAAACAAAAGAAGGTATATATTTTTTGTATAAAGGTAGACTTATGTATATGAATAGTGTTGGTACAGAGGTGAAAGAAGTAGCCTCTGATTGGCAACAAATAGGAGGAATTATGAGAATTGAAAATGATGTCTTCGGTGTTCTTAGAGATAAACTAGGATTATATAAGATTAGTGCGAGCAGTAATAATGATGATATAGAAGGTAAAGTAGACATAATAGAGTTTATCAGTGGAGAAAAAGATGATAGATTTTATACTGATGATAAGTATATATATTGTTTTAGCAATGGTATGCTTGAGAAATACACATTGGATGGAAGAAAAGTTTACTCATCAAAAGTGTTTTATGAACCCAGACCTATTCTTGGAATTGGCAGCACGGTATTTAATGGTTATAGTGTATGTATAAATGGTAACCAAAACCCTTGTGGAAATGTGGGAATAGATGTACCATGTTATTACATATTTAATTGGAATAAGGTAAAATATAAGCAAAAAAGATTGGGAAGAGTTAGATACTATAGTGAAGTATCACCATGGGAATCGCTTGATTGTTATTTTAGTAAGCAAGAGAATATAGAACCTTATTCTGCATGGACTTGGAAGATGGATTACATAATAAGAAATGATAAAAGTTGGTGGAAAGAAGAGACACATGATAGGAATGTGGAAGAATATGAGCCGGTTAGTATAAAATTATATGATTTAAATCCAAATTATTACAGGGTGTTAGATGGATACATATATTTTACTCAACGATTAGAAATTACTTATAGAGATAAAAATTATAAAGACAAAATAAGAATAACTAGCGAAGGATTTAGTGAAGAAGAGAAAAAAGAAGTAGAGTTCAAATTTCATCCACAGGCGATGTTACGTGCAAAAGTTGAGGATATGGAGAAGGAGAAATGTAGAGAAACTTTTAAATATGAAATAGTCGGTATTCAAAATAAAACAGAGGATTTTGTCGAAAATTATGAGGTAAGTGGTAAATTTATATATAGTGTGGCAAGTGGATTTTACGGTAAGGAAGAAAGCTGTAAAACAAAGCTATTCATTACAGATATAGATACAGGCATAACAAATATAATTTATACTGATGAAAAATCAAACAAATATACATGTACACCTGGAATATATTGTAGTGATGATTATGTTTTCTTATATCAATATAAAATAGAGGAAAGCACTACATTGCGTATAATTAGATTTAATAAGGATGGAAGCAACCCTATATTGGTAATGGATGAAAACGGTGAAGTTGTTATGAAACCCATTCAATAAGTAGATAGAATTTTTAACCTGATAGTTTAAGTTGTTTAAAGGAGGGTATATGGCGTACTCACCGGACGAAATATTTATATTAGGTGAAAGCTGAAAATACGAATAACTTTAATATCTGAATAATGGAAAGGCAAAAATGCTTGGAAAAGGCAGATGGAGTGGAAAGGTATGGCATTTTTTAGAGCACAATAAAAATATAAACTTTTATTGTGCTTTTCTTCTATAAAAAACGAATAATATATAGTTGTTCATGGAAAATCTATATGACATATATCGTTAAAATATAATGAAAAATAGTGTAGAATTTGCTATAATTAGGGTAGTATTATTTTCGTAAAAAATATTTGTGTATATTTTTAAAGACGACATGAATATAAACAAAAGAGTAATTATGGAGAAGCTATGAAAGGGAATTTGCCATATTTTTATATAATAGAAAATCCTGAAAATATGAGGGGAATACGAATATATACATCGGAGAATATTCCAAGGAATATAGATGCTCTTAATGAAAGATTTTATGAAATTTCAAGAGAGTTTGTTCTTGATCATATGCTTAAAACTCAGGGAATATCTTTTCAAAAGATGCAAACGATTAGGAACAATATAGAAGAAATTTTTAACAATATAGATGAAAATTTCTGAATAAGTATTTATATTATAGGAGTATATTATATGGCTAAAATTTTTAAAAAGCATAAATATATATTTATAATACTTTTAGTTTGCCTTACACTTTATATTATACTATCAAATTTGAAGTGTAGGGTAATAATTAAAAACAATGTTTTTATAGGTATAAAAAGCGGAATTATTGAAAAAAAAGAAGATTTAAAAACGGTGGAAGTACCGGATAATGTAACTGAGATTGGAATTTTTGCTTTTGCATACTGTACGAAATTGGAGAGAGTTACATTACCGGATAGCATTAAAGAGATTAGAATGGGAGCATTTTATGATTGCCAAAATTTAAAAGATATCAAATTACCTGAAAGATTAGAAGTTATACGAAATGGTGCATTTTTAAAATGTAAATCATTAACAGAAATAGATATTCCCGGTGATGTTAGAGTAATAGAGGAAGGTGCATTTTCAGAATGTAGTTCTCTGACAAATGTACAGTTACCCAATACTATAACTGAAATAAAAGAAAAAACATTTAGTGATTGTATAAATCTTAAGAGCATATATTTACCGGATAGTTTAAAGATTGTAGGTGCCTCTGCCTTTTATAATTGCAGCAGTTTATCTACAGTGAGAATGTCAGAAGGAATTGAAAGAGTAGAAGAAAATGCGTTTTGGGGAACAGAATTCTTAAAAAACGGAATGGCTGATGAATATGGATCGGTATACCTTGGAAAAGTGCTTTTATATAATAGAGGTTTAAATAGTACTGTTATAGTTAAAGATTCTACAAAGGTAATTGCAAATGCTGTATTTATAAATAATTCCGGGTTAAGAGAGATTGAACTTCCTGAAGGAATAATTGAAATTGGAGATAATTGTTTTGAGAATTGTATTGCATTGAAAAAAATTAATATCAAAGAAGGGCTGAAAAGAATCGGAATAAATGCCTTTGCTCATTCAGGTTTGGAAGAAGTTAAATTGCCTGAAAGTATAACTGAAATAGGATATGGAGCATTTAATAATTGTAGGGACTTGTCAGGTATTAATTTACCATCAGGAATAGAGAGGATTGCCGGTTACAGTTTTGAAAATACAAAGTACTTAAACAATATAAAACCGGATGAATATGGATGTAAGTATGTAGATAATATACTTTTGACTTCTGAAAATAATGAAAGTTCAATAATCCGTATTAAAGCAGGAACCAGGTTAATTGGGGCACAGGCTTTTAAAAATAGAAAAGATATTGAAGAAGTCTATATACCTAAAAGTGTAGAGACAATATGTGCAGAGGCATTTTTTCAATGCTCAAATTTAAGAAAAGTGGATTTTGAAGATGGTATTAAATTAAGAGAAATTCATTATTTTACATTTGTCGGGTGTGCAAAGATGGAAAATATTGATTTACCTAATAGTTTAACAGCAATATATGCATACTCGTTTGGAGATTGTTCTTTCACTAAAATAAAAATACCTGAAAGTGTAGAATATCTGGATTCATTCGCTATCAGAGAATGCTATTCATTAAAGGAGATTGAATTGCCTGAGAGATTGAAGGGAGAATATCGCTGGATTGAGACCGATGGGATTAAGACCCCTAAACTTGTGTTTTATTGATGAGATTATATATAAGTCAAGAATATAAAGGGGTCAAGGTTATATCTACATGATGTATTGAGGGATATATATGAAATCAAGATATAAAATTTTTGCAATAATTATAGTTGGAATAATAGCTGTTTTTATATCATATATAGCTTTAAATTTCAGATGGCATTTAGTTTTAAAGGATAATAAAGTTATTGAATATAAAGCAGGGTTATTAGATAAAAATATAAGAAATTTGACTGTATACATACCTGAAGGTACAACAGAAATTATGGATGATGCTTTTTCCGGCTGTGAGTGTATAGAGAAAGTATATATTCCGGAAAGTGTAAAAATAATACATCGAAGAGCGTTTATAGGTTGTAAAAACTTAAAAGAGATAAATTTACCGGAAAGTTTGGAACAAATAGATAGAGATGCATTTAATGGTTGTACAAGTTTGGAAGTAATAAGAATTCCTGAAAAAGTAAAATATATCGGGGAATCAGCATTTAGCGGATGTACCACTTTAAAAGAAATATCATTGCCACAATCACTTAAAAAGATAAAAGCGATGACATTTTCTGAATGTAAAAACTTAAATAATATAGAGTTCCCACAAAATATTACAGATATTGAAATGGGTGCATTTATGGGATGCGAAAATTTGGAGGTCGTAAAACTTCCCGACACTTTAATTCATATAGAAGGTTATGTGTTTTCCGGTTGTAAAGCTTTGAGAGAAGTGGATTTACCAAATAATTTAAAACATATAGATGATGCAACATTTAATGGATGCACAAGTCTCTCATCAATATACTTAAGTGATTCTATTGAAGGACTTGGGTATAATGCTTTTGGAGAATGTACTAAACTTAGCGAAATAAATATACCGGACAGTATCAGTCTGCTAGGAGCATATTGCTTTGAAGGTACGGAATGGTATAAAAAGCTTCCGGTAGATTCAGAGGGATTAAAATATTATAAACATATATTATTTCAATCAACTTACAATATGGAAGAGATTTTGATTCCAACCGAGATTACTGTAATTGCAGGTGGTGCATTTATGGGACATAATGAATTAAAAAGTGTTGTTTTATCAGATAGATTAAAGAGTATAGGAGAGTATGCTTTCTCAGGGTGTAGTAAGCTTTATAATATATCAATACCGGAAACTGTGAGATATATCGGTTCATCAGCGTTTTCCAATTGTAAAAGTTTGGAAAATATATCAATACCTGAAAATATCACTCATATATATGGCAACACTTTTGAAAATTGTGAGAAATTTCAGCATATAGAACTGCCTCAAGGACTTGAATATATCGGTAAAGAAGCATTTAAAGGTTGTACTTTAATAAAAAAGACTTTTATCCCAAAGAATGTAAAGCAAATAGATGATGGTGCATTTAGTTTGTGTATAAACCTAGAAAATGTAGAATTTGAGGGTGAACCGCTATATATCGGGAATTCTTTTTATGACACAAAGTTTTATAATAGTATAAAAGAGGATAAGTATAGTTGCAAATATATCGGGAATCATCTTATAGAACTTGTAGATAAAAAAAGAGAAAAGGTTATCATAAAAGACGGAACAATCAGTATAGCAAATAAAGCATTCTCTCAATCCAAGATAAGAGAAATAGTTTTTTCAAAAGAACTGAAAATGATTGGCGAGTCCGCTCTAGGTCATTGCTATAGATTAGAAGATGTGGAGTTTCCGGACGGGCTGATATATATTTCTAAGCTGTGCCTTATAGATTGCAGAAATTTAAAGAGAGTGTATATACCTAAGTCGGTGGATGATATAGGTGAAAGTATACTCTTAGGCTCAGGTAATGTAAAAGAAGTCTTTGTTAGCAAAGAAATAGCGGAGAAGATTGATTTTTATAAAAATGTGAAAGTAAGATACATAGATTAGAAAGCGAATAAAAACATATCTTTATCAAAAGGAAGTGCTTATGCAAAATTTGAGTAGTATTTTACCAATGTTACCGAATAAATAATGCACAGAAAGGGTGAAACAGTGAAATTATTAAGGAAAGGATATTTGAAAAAAAGGATAATTATCGCCTTTATTTTGATAATTATTTTTACTGCCGCATTACAATATTGTGTAAGAAATATATTATTTGAACATATGGTTATATATAATAGTACTGTAAGGGGAATAAAAAGAGGTATTATAAATAAAGATGAGAAATCTAAAATACTGATTATTCCTGAAGGAGTTAAAAGTATAGGTACAAGTGCTTTTATAGATAATACAGATATTGAAGAGGTGGTTTTGCCTGAATCGCTGGTTAGTATAGAAGATTATGCTTTTGCGGGTTGTACCGGGTTGAAGAGAATTAAATTTCCACAAGGGCTAAAGAAAATAGGTTCTTTTTCGTTTTTTGGATGTGAGAGTTTAGAAGATATAGTATTTCCGAATTCCTTGGAATATTTAATCGGGGGAAGCTTTGCAGGTTGTGTAAACTTAAAAAAAGTTGATTTTTCAGAGTCAAAAACATATATAGGTTTATGGACTTTTAAAAATTGTACTTCACTAAAAGAGGTACAATTATCCAAAAACTCAAAGGAAATACAGGATGAAGCTTTTTATAATTGTACAAGTCTTGAAAAGATTTATATACCTTTTAATACTCAAACTATAGGAAGTCGAGCCTTTATGGATTGTAAAAACTTGAAAGAAGTTGTCTTAAACAGAGAAGATATCTTGTTGGGGGCGGAAGCTTTTATAAATACTTTATGGTTATCAAAACTTCCGACAGATGATGGATATAAATATTTTTTTAATATTTTAATGGAGTATGAAGGAAATGAGAGTAAGGTAACAGTTAAAGACGGGATTAAAAGTATAGCAGGAGGAGCTTTTTTTGACTCGCCTACACTTGAGGAAGTTGTTCTTCCGGAAAGCTTAACAGTTATAGGGGAGTCTGCATTCAGTTGTTGCCAAAAACTGTCATATATAGATATACCGGATAATGTGGAGTTAATGGGAAATAACGTATTTGAAGCATGTGATTCTCTTGAAAGAATAGTATTACCGGATAAGCTAAGGTCATTACCACAGTATAGTTTTCATCAATGTAAAAATTTAAAGGAAGTGGTGTTGGGATCAGACTTAAAAGATATTTTAGATGGTTCATTTGGTGAATGTGAAAATTTAAGGTCGATTAATTTAAATGATAAAACAAGATATATAGGTGATGGAGCTTTTGAGGGCTGTAAAAAATTGGCTGATATAGGTGATTCTTCCGGTGTAAGTTTTGTCGGTTATAATGCATTAGATGATACCCCTTGGTACAGCAGTCAAGAAGAAGTGGGCGGATGTAAATATGTAGGCAATGTACTTATAGAATGCTTAGATAAGAAAAAGACCGATATAAAACTTAAAGAGGGTACGACTATGATAGGAGATTTGGCTTTTGAAGGTACGAAAATTTACAGTTTAGATTTTGCAAAGGGAATTAAAATAATTGGAGATAGGGCATTTGAAAATTGTAGTAATTTATCCTTTGCTGTTATACCTGACGGTGTGCAATATTTGGGGTATGATGTGTTTTCATCTTGTAAAAATTTAAGAGAAATTTATGTTCCTGAAAGTGTAGAGCGAGTTCAAGTAGAGGTATTTGGTAACGGCATATTTGATAATTATAAAAATATAGCAGTACCAAATCATTTGAGTGGAATGTTTATTTATAGAGGAAGAGCAAGGATAAAATACTACTAGAATTATAATAAAGGTGATACTATGAAAAATTATTATGATAAGCAAATCATCCCTCTAAAAGTAAGAAACTCTGAAGCTGAATCTATGTCTTTGGATACGGGATACTATATAGAAGGTAGACTTGAAACTTTTAGCAAAGAACAGTACTTTGATGACTTGTTAAGTATATATATTCCTGAATCTTTTATAGATATGCCGGATGAAATAAAAGAAATAAAATATCCTACCTATTTTAGACCTGAGATAATAAAAACAAACATTGCCGGAGATGTAAATCTAAGCATTAGCCTTCTTAAAGTCGGTGAAGATACAGAAGTAAAAACTTTGGTAACTGATTTTAAAAATCTGCTTTCGAAAGCACATAATGGTATAAAGTTTTTAGAATATGATGAATTTGATAATGACGGCTTTGTAAAAATGTATTGCTTTGATTTTATTATACCCGGAATAGATGAGAGAATATATCATAAAACGGGTCTGGGGAAGATAGGTAGAGAAACAGTACAGGTCATGTTTAATTGTAGGGAGCCATTGGCATGGACATGGAAAAAAGCTGTGAATGACATACTTCAAAATATAATACCGATAAGAAAGCAGACAAATGAATAGGAGCTTGCAATGGTATATAATAGTAAAAAGTATAATAATGTTTTAATTACTTTGTTTATATGTGGTATCTTATGTTATATAATTTTAAATTTTCAATCTAAATTTTTAATTGAAAATAATGTTTTAATTAAATACAAAATGGGTATTTCAGCATATATAATGCCAAAGAAGGAAATTAAAATTCCTGATGGGGTAATGGAAATTGGAGAGAATGCTTTTAAAAATTGTTCTGAACCTCAAAAAATTATTATATCTAACAGTGTAGTTAAAATTAATTCAGCTGCATTTTCGGGATGTAAAAATTTAACAGAAGTAGAGTTGTCGGAAAATTTAGTAGAAATCCCACTATTTTGTTTTGAAAGTTGTGAAAACTTAAGAACAGTACATTTAAATAAAAAACTGGAAAATATTGGAATAGCTGCTTTTGCAGGATGCAGTAATTTGCAGTACATAGAATTTCCTGAAAGCATAAAAAAAATAGGAGAAATGGCATTTTGCTATACAGGTCTAAAAAATGTAGAATTACCGGAGGGTTTAATATACTTAGGTGGTGAAGCTTTTATGGGAGCGATGGATTTAGAAGAAGTAAAATTCCCAAAATCGCTACAGTATATAGATGCAGAAGGTTATCTTTTTGATGAATGTATAAAATTAAATAAAATCAAGTTACCTGAAAGCTTCCATTTGGATATTAAATATGAGTCCGGGGTTATTATAGAGTATTATTAAGTTGAATTTATTGAGAGGGCTACTATGAGCAACTATATCGATGAAAAGATTATTCCACTTAAATTAGAACACTGTGGGAATGAAGATGTGTCTCTAAAAGAAGGCTATTTTATAGATGGTAAGCTTGAGATTTTTATAAAAGCTTCATACTTTAATGATGTCATATCCATATACACCCCTTTATCTTTTATAGGTTTGGATATAGTGGAATACAGCATGTTAGATATGATACAGTAGATGATCTGGCGTACAGATACGTTATGAGTTATTTAAAAAATACAAGTGATGAACAAGATTACTCAGATAAAGAAAGTTGGGAAATCTACTCATATTATATTAGTGAAAAGGGGTGGTATAGAAGTAACATATACTCATTACATAGTAATAAAAGGGTATATATCATAATAGATAAGAATGGAAAACCACTGTATTTTTGGACATCAAGTATGAAGGTGAAGTAGAGCATTTAAGAACATTGGAATTGATGTGGGGTTTAATCATATTTTCGTACTTTCATATAACCTTTTAGGAAGAGTGATAGAAAAGGAAGACAGAGAAGGTTATAATACCGCCTATTCCTACACGGAAGCCGGAGATATCAAAAGCATTATATACAATGATGGGAAAAGTGTGGAGTACACCTACAACAGCTTAAGACAGTTGAGTCAGGTAAAGGATGCACTCGGTACTAAAAATATAGAAGGTGATAAGTTTGGCAGAGCCACAAAGGTAGTGGATTATAACGGTGAAGAAGTCAGCTATAGATACGGAAAGAATGGTGAGAGATTAAAGACATTATATCCTGACGGAAGTAGTGTATCATATGAATACGATAAATATTTAAGGCTGACAAGCCTTACATCAGGAAATAAAAGAGTGGATTATACTTATGACAAAGAGTGTTGGATTGGCAATAGTTGGTAGAGGAATTGTTATGGATAATGATAAGTATTGTGAGTATTCTTTTGGTGGTTTTGGAAAAAGTATGGAATTATCCGGTATTATAGATTGCACAGAAACAAAAGGATATGTCTATAATGTTAAAAATCCGGAGGATTATGCTGGATTATTTATTGGAGGTTCAATTAATTTAGCAGTAGGTGTTTAAGGTGGAGCAATTGCACCTGCATTAACATTAAATCCTGTTTATAGTGAAATCATTGCTGGAGAGGGACTTGGAGGTGGTGCAGGAGTTGGAATTACATGGTATAAGCAGTTATCAGAAGGATGGGTATATGGGGAAGCCCCAATTAATTGGCATAATCCGAGATTATCATATCCTTTTGGATCTGGATCGTTGATAGCAAATTCTAATAATTTCTGCCAAAGCAATGTTTAGCATAGGGAGATTAAATGTTTATGATAAGCTTTACAATAAATGGTTCATGTATAACAAATAGAACGACAACAGAAATATGGAAAATGTTTGACAAGTTATCTTTCATGAAATCATTAAAAGGTAAAAAATTTCAAATGATATTACAAGGTAAAAAAAGTGGATTTAAGCATATTGGATTGTGCTATGTAAAAGGTAGCATAGAAGAACAAGATAATGTATGTAAGATAGAATATACAATATTTCCGGAAACTATATGTATAATTTTATTTATACTCTACATTTCTATTTTTGTATACAAATTATATGTAGATATAATGAGAGAGGCTAGTGGCTTTTTAAGTTGTAGAGTAATAATTAGTGTTATACTTATGATCTTACCGGCAATTTTAATTGTACTTGAGAGCAGAAGTCAGCAAAATGTATGTAAAGAAAGGCTACAATATTTGTTATCAGAAGGAAAGACGATAATACTGCTATAGGTCAAGTATGAAGACTTAAAAGAGTCTTATAAGGATATGTCAAAGGACTTTAAAAGACTGCTTCCAATGATGCTTGGTGCCCTGCTTGTCATGGCAGGGGTACCGGGTGAAATAAAGAAACTTATGCTGAAACTTAGATGAAGAACTGAAAGATAAGTTTAAAAAGTATATAAATCCAGCCACTAAAAAGGGCAAATGCTTTACAGAATAGGAGAAATTTATGCCGGATATATTAACTTTATTATTAATATCTTTTGCATTGTATATATTACTTTATGGAGGTTGTTGGAGTATAGATAAAACAGATATAGAAAAACATAATAGAAAGATAAAGCTTAATAAGTATACAAATATATTATTTTTTTTGTGGTCAAGGAATGAAAAAGTATATTGGTTAGTATATGTACTTATAATTAGTGAAAGTATAGTATTTATATTATTGTGGATATCATATATAACTAATGTTGAGTATATTTTTAAAATATTGTTTAGAATGTATATATATATTTTTTTAATAGGAGGATTTATTCTTGTAATAGAGGTTTTAAAGAAAAGAGTGAAGGATTTTATAAGTGGTAAGAGCAGATAAACCCAATTAGAATTCGGTAAAGCACTGTATATCTATATGAGGAATATCTATCCTATGTGCGACGGAATAGATTAGGAATAGTTTATAGGGAGGTACAAGATTTTAATGAAATGGTATATAGGGTTAGGTGTTATATGTATTGTATTAGTTATATGTGCTTATAATGTGTATAATGGATATGAACAGAAAGATATAGAAATAGAAACCGGGCTACTTAAGGTTTTTAACGAAAGCAAGTTAGGAAGAGAAAAGCAGGATTATGATTACATAGAAATACTAATTAGAACCGAAGAGGAACTTATGAAATATAAGAACTCATTTGGTTTTCTGGAAGATTTAGGCTATATAGACTGGAAAAAGGAGTGTATTATTTTAACTTCATACCCTATTGAAAGATGCACATATAAAAGAAAAAATAAATATAATAAATACTATTTATTAGATATACTATATAAAAACAAAGATAGGGATATATATGTGTATATAATTACCGGGAAAAAATACATTAGATATGAAACAGCCGGGATGTATAAAGAAATGAAATTTAAATAATTGTAATTGACCGGTGGTGTGTCAGTCTGAATATGTTCAATATTTGATACGATACTTGTAATAAAGATTTTGATAAAAAGAGTAAAAGATTATATTACGAGTAAAAACAGATAAATATATTTTAGTATAGTGGTTTAGCTATGGAGAGAGTATGCGGAAGTGGTAGGAGCAGTGTTTGGGTTTTTCGGTGGAACAACGTAATAAGAGGTAAAAGAACAGTAAGAAATTTAAAAGAAAAATAAATCGACCAAAGTTGGAAAATGCTTTGCAGAATAGGAGGATATTATGTTTAATTTCCATATTACAGCAATAGTGACGGTTTTAGGATATATACTGCTGTATGGTGTCTGTTGGGGAACAGATAAAACTGATATAGAAAAATATAAGAAAAAAATAAAGCTTAATAAGTATACAAACATGTTATTTTTTTTGTGGCCAAGGAATGAAAAAGTATATTGGCTAATATATATAATAATAATTACTGAAAGTGTCGCATTTTTATTAGTGTGGATATCATACTTCTTAAATGCAGTAGTCTTATATAAAATATTAATTAATTTGTACATACGAATATATTTATCCGGAATGGTTATTCTTGGTATAATAATTTTAAAAAGAAGAATAAAAGATTTTATAAGTGGTAAGAGCAGATAAACCCAATTAGAATTCGGTAAAAGCAAGAAGCTACAGCAATAACAGGCTTTCAAACAGCAAGTTGTGCCATTGTCACTATATGGCACATTTTTTTTATTTGTGGTAGAATGACATAAAACTGTTTTAAAAATAGGAATGGAAATATGGAAGACAATAAAAAAGATGATAATAAATATGAAAAAATATGTTATATGTGCAGGAGGCCTGAGTCCAAGACAGGAACCATGATATCAATGCCGGGAGGGATAGATATCTGTCCCGACTGTATACAAAAGACATTCAATTCAATGCAGAGCATGGATATAAGTAAGCTTTCAGGAAAGATGAATATGGATGATATCAAAAATATTGATCTGAGCAGCTTAAATATCCCGAATATGAATGTAAATCCGATACCTGAAAGAGCCAGAGTAAAGAAAAGAGATGAAAAGAGGACAGAGCCGCTGTTTACAATGAAGGATGTGCCTGCTCCACATAAGATAAAAGAGATGCTTGATGAATACGTTATAGGGCAGGAGCAGGCAAAGAAGGTCATTTCGGTTGCTGTTTATAATCACTATAAGAGGATATTCCTTGGCAAGGACAAGGATGGGACAAGGATTGAAAAGTCAAATATCCTTATGATAGGACCTACCGGAAGCGGAAAGACATACCTTGTAAAGACACTTGCAAAACTTCTCAATGTACCGCTTGCAATAGCGGACGCCACATCACTTACAGAAGCCGGATATATCGGAGATGATATAGAAAGCGTAATATCGAAGCTTTTGCTTTCTGCAGGTAATGATGTGGAGAGAGCGGAGTGCGGTATAGTATTCATAGATGAGATAGATAAGATTGCAAAAAAGAAAAATACCAATACCAGAGATGTAAGCGGAGAGAGTGTACAACAGGAACTTTTAAAGCTGCTTGAGGGCAGCAAGGTGGAGGTACCTGTGGGTACCAATCAAAAAAATGTCCTTGCACCGATGGAGACTGTAAATACCGATAATATACTGTTTATCTGTGGAGGTGCTTTCCCGGCACTTGACGATATTATAAAGGAAAGATTACAAAAGAATACAAGTGTAGGCTTTAATTCAGATCTTAAGGATAAGTATGATAATGAAGCGGACCTCTACTCCAAGGTGACTAATGAGGATATCAGAAAGTTCGGTATGATTCCGGAGTTTATAGGCAGACTTCCTGTGGTATGTACGCTTTCAAAACTTGATAAAGAGGCATTCAAAAAGATACTTACCGAGCCTAAGAATGCTATCTTAAAGCAGTACAAGAGACTCTTGGAGCTTGATGAAGTTGAGCTTGTATTTGATGATGACGCGATGGACTATATTGCACAGCAGGCAATGAAAAAGGATACCGGAGCAAGGGCGCTTCGCTCTATTATAGAAGAGTTTATGCTTGATATAATGTATGAGATACCTAAGGATAAGAATATCGGCAGGGTTATAATTACAAGAGATTATCTGGAACATAAGGGCGCTCCGAACATAGTATTCAGGAATGCATAGGAGGGGTTATGTATGTTATTTTGATACCGATACTGTCCTGCCTTGACATTATACTCAAGTATGCAGTGGGTTCATTTGATGATAAGGATTTGCCGAGGACATTTGCAAAGAAGATAGAAATAGATAAATTTCACAACAACGGATTTCCTTTCGGTAAGATGAAGGAAAATCAAAAAGCGGTAAAGTATGTTCCGGTGCTTATCACATCGGTACTTGTAGGTCTTCTTTCATTCTTACTTCCTAAAAAGGGAAATAAGATAAAGAAGCTGTCACTATGTCTTATTATTGCAGGTGCGTTGAGCAATATATTTGACAGATTTACCCGCGGATATGTGGTTGACTATATTCGTATCAAGGTGAAAGGTCTTGATAAGGTGATATTTAATTTGGGAGATATTTTTATATTGGTCGGGAGCTTGATGATGCCTTTCGGAACAAAGAAAAAAGAAATACCGGTAGATACTACAGCTACTGAAGAATAATATAGGAGTAATTTTGGAAACGAGTGACATAATACAGTTAGTAATAGTGATTATATTATTGTCTGCTTCAGCATTTTTTTCATCTGCTGAAACAGCCCTTATGACTTCAAATAAGTTAAAAATGAGAAATCTGGCTGAGAACGGAGATAAAAGAGCGGCAAAGGTACTTAAGGTTACGGAGAATACCGATAAGATGCTTTCCGCCATACTGATAGGAAACAATATAGTAAACCTTACAGCGTCTTCAATCTCAACAGCACTTACATTGAAGATATTCGGAAGCAAGCTTGTGGGTATTGCCACAGGTATATTGACCTTTCTCATACTTGTATTTGGTGAGATCACTCCAAAGAATGTGGCATCAAAGAATGCGGAGAATATGGCGCTTGCCTATATCGGGGTAATTTCATTTTTGGTTACTTTATTGACTCCGGTAATCTTTATTGTAAATACCGTTGCAAAGTTTGTTATCTCCATATTTAATAAAAACTGTGATGATAATAATGCGGTTACAGAGGAAGAGCTTAGGGCAATGGTGGAGTACAGCCACGAAGAGGGAATCATTGAAAACGAAGAGAAGAAGATGATTGTAAATGTGGTGGACTTCGGTGATACCGTGGCCGGAGATATAATGGTGCCCAGAGTGGATATGGTGATGGTTGATGAAAAGTCAAGCTATGAGGAGATACTACAGGTATTCAGAGAAGAAAGGTATACAAGAATACCTGTGTATGAGGAGACTCCCGATAATGTTATAGGAATACTGAATGTAAAGGATTTTCTTCTTATAGAAGACAAGGAAAACTTCATTATGAAGGAGCTTTTAAGAGAGCCTCTTTATACCTATGAGTACAAAAAGACTTCCGCGCTGATGATGGATATGAGAAAGACAGGCGCCAATATAGTAATAGTGCTTGATGAATACGGTATAACAGCAGGACTTATCACTCTGGAGGATATGCTTGAAGAGATAGTCGGTGAGATAAGGGATGAGTTTGATGCCGATGAGGATGAGGGCATAACCAAAGTATCAGATTTGGAATATCTGATAGACGGTTCCACAAATCTTGACGATATCAACGACAGAATAGGACTTAGCCTTTCTTCAGAGGAATATGAGTCTATAGGCGGACTTATAATGGAGAAGCTTGGAAGATTACCTGTAGAGGGCGAAATAATCAATTTCGACAATATTGTATTGACTGTAAAGAAGATGGACCATGCAAGAATAGAAAAGGTCTGCCTGAAACTGAAGCAACCTGTAGTTAAGGAGCAGTAATGAAGCAAAAACATATTTTATTTGATTTGGACGGTACTATAGTGAAATCGGACCTCGGTATCACAAAGGGAGTACAAAAGTCTTTGGAGCATTTCGGTATAAATGAAAAGCTTGAGGATTTGAAAAAGTTTGTCGGACCACCTATGGTGGAAAGCTATACAAACTTTTACGGATTCAGTCTGAAGCAATATGAAGAGGCTCTCTGTGTTTTTCACAAGTATTATAAGAGCGTGGGAATATTTGAATGTGAGCTTTATGACGGGATAGAAGAGATGTTAAAAGAATTATCCGTCAAATATAAGCTTTATATAGCCACTTCCAAACCTGAGTTTGAAGCAAGAAGAGTCATAGAACATTTCGGACTTGATAAGTATTTTACATTTGTAGGCGGAGCTGACGGAGATTTTAATACTAAGAGATCTACAAAGGCGGCAGTGATAGAGTATGTGCTTAAGTCAAATAAGATAGAGGACAGAGAATCGGTTATAATGACAGGTGATAAAAGTCATGATATAGTGGGAGCAAAGAGCGCAGGTTTAAAGAGTATCGGGGTGCTCTACGGCTATGGCGAACTTGATGAGTTTGCGGAGGCAAATTATATTGTAAAGAGTGTTGAAGATTTGAGAGAAATGTTTATATGTTAAAAAAAGGTGACTTGTTAAATATAGGATATTATGATTATGGCCAATATTTCACAGGAAGTCTGGACGGGTTGAGATTCAGGCTGGGCAGAGACCCGCTTGAAAAAGTGAATTTCACACCGAAGGATAAGAGGGGCGAGGCCAAGCTGAAACTGACAGTGTGGCCTGAGCCCTTTAGTTTTGACCATACAGAGGATGATAAGAAAAAAGACCATTATTTTGAATACTCAAATGAAGGTATTGAGAATATAATCGCGTTTTTAAACAATGTGGCTGAGATAGTAAAGTCAGGTAAGGAGAAAGCATGGGAGCAATAAAAAGAGAGAGCAGAGAGCTTGCATACGAGGGAACAATAGTAAAGGTATATAAGGATCATGTGGTAATTGACGGTAAAAAGGCAGTGTGGGATTATATACAGCACAACGGTGCGGCTGCTGTAGTGCCGATACTTGATAACGGTAAGATTTTACTTGTGCGTCAGTACAGAAATGCACTTGACAGATATACGCTTGAACTTCCGGCAGGTAAGGTGGATGACAAGGATGAACCCAGAAGAATTTGTGCCTTTAGAGAACTTAGGGAAGAGACAGGCTACAGAGTGGATTCGCCTGATGAACTTGAGTTTCTTATAAGGATTGATACAATGGTCGCATTTGGAGACGAGGAGATAGATATATTTGTGGCCAAAAATCTTAAAAAAGGTGAACAGGATCTTGATGAGGATGAGAGTATTGA
>ERZ773087.669-NODE-669-length-24573-cov-31.667795_pt1 | contig 24573 bp, 37 predicted proteins | sample MGYA00511375_ERZ773087 | MGnify/ENA primary metagenome ERZ773087 (study PRJEB29015, sample SAMEA2737995) | human oral metagenome | biome: human oral; feature: human-associated habitat; material: dental | place: China | collected 2063 ...
TCCATAGTGATTTGTGCCGAACAGAATAGAGGCAGTAAGAAAAACATTGCTAAAACCTTCACCTTCATATTGTATGTTTTATTTACCGAATCCGTCTTTACTCTTATAAATTGAGGGGCGTTGATTAGCTTTGTGTTGCGAAAAAATAAAGCAAGACAAACACACCTTTCATATACAAAGTACTGAACAAATTTACAATAAAATTTGAAGACCAATCCCTTTTTCTGGAGTAAAATTCGATTCTGTCTTGAAAAGTAAGCTGTTGTAGGGTATTCAGTGTATGCCCTACAAGTTGAAAACAGGCTGTCAATGACACATATTTCCTGTATCATCCTTCGTCACAAGGAGCGTGTTGCAGTGTAAAGCTGCGTATGGGCATTATTGCAAGCGGTAGAGGAACGGCTAGTAAGAAGCCTGGGGACTTAGTCTTGGAACGGCACAAGCCTTAAACTAAACACGTCTAATATGGGCATGGCAGGCAAACAAATTATCGGAACTTCAATGCCAAGTTGGCCATAAATTGCTTGCCATTTATGATATAGGGTATGGACGACTTGCATTTCGGCCTTCTACAACTTCGGCATCAATGGCTACTGTGTAGACCTTTGTAAGCGTTTCTCGCGGCAAAACATCATAACCGATGGCATTATACAAAACAACAGCTCCACCTGTCAGTTTCTCTTCGTATCGTTTCCATCCGCCGTTTGCTGTGTGGAAATCAAGAACGCACTGCCCGCCAACAGAAACAGTTTGCTCGCATCGGTTTAGAACGAACAGCCGCATGGTGATCTACCACTTTGCATGAATGCTTTCTAGTCTGATAGCCAATTGAGCGCCTTCAATCTCCTTATTTCAGTTTTCAATAAGCAAATTGGATAATAGAATCTACATTCACCTGTTTATGTGCAACATACTGGTTCGTAGAGGCAGGCTGCTTGGTGCTTATTGTGCAACTGGCTATTAACACGATATGAAATAATAACAATACCGAACGAGTGGGATAAACATCTAGTGACATGACACAAGAGGCTTTTCTAACAAGGCAGAGTAAAAGTGGTTCTCACCCGCCACAAATCTAAGCCTGTGCAGCCTTTACCCTTTATAATAGGCAGGGGAAACAAGAGAAGGCTTGTGGGGACAAAGGTAATAAAAGTGCGTGAAAGTGTATTGGTGGGCTTTGTGAAAAAGATGTAGCAGTGAGAAGTTATGGGTAGCCACGCCATTCAACCCCAATCGCCCAATAGAGCATGCAAGGACTCTGCTTGTCGGCATCTTACCAGTGATATTCTTGAAGGCATAGTGGGCTAGGTCAAAGAGAATGAGACAGGCATGATGCCGACAGGCAAACGAAAGATGGACAGGAAGGGATGAAAACAGCCTAGAAAATTTATTTGCGGTATAATAGCCGATTGAGGTTAAAGGGGGTCGCGGATAAGATTTGCTCACTGCGAAGTTATATGATGTTGACGAAAGCACCGACAAGGCAACGTAACGTTTTGCGCACGAAATTTAACATTATGGCTGCAATATTTCCAGCCAACCCTCCCTTCGCTCACATTTTTGCGAGTATTGCGCCAACTTGTTTGGGGCAAAACAGGACATGTACAGAGGCGGATGAATATCCGCTTACCTCTGTTTAAATATACATTTTGTGCGCTACATCACGCCTTTTGCAGCAAAATATGGGGCAAAATGCACCAAAACGCAGGGTAAAATGCGGCAAAACACACTCCATTTAGCACCAAAACGCAATGCAAAACGCACCAAAACGCAATGCGAAATGCACCAAAACGCAAGGTAAAATGCACCAAAACACAGGGCGAATGCAATAATATGCAGTGCAAAAAAGAGCCAAAAAGTGCTTCAACAGACTGAAATAGCATGCAAAAAGGGGCAAAACGATGCTTTAACCGCTGCCGTTTTGGTGCTAAATGCAGAAAAATCGGGCGATAAATTTTGCGGTTGGACAACAATCTAGAAGGGTAAAATGATGCAAAACGCACTTCGGGCAATCATTTTTTGAAAGAAATCGGGGTGCGTAAGGTCACCAATAGCGGCTAAAAGCATGCTTTTAGCGGTGTTCTAGCTCTAAAATAGGACGGCAAGAAGATTATGTTTTGTAAAACAAACAAAACATATCTAACAATTTAATACGCCCATAAAGGACACGTTTTTTAGTTGCCCAGCTAACGACCTAACCACTTAACAATCCCATTTTATAACCTTTTCCCACCCACCTTGCCACAATATCACCTGCTTTTAGTACCTAAAACTACATATCTTAATGCACCCTACGCACAGTCCATTTTGATACTTTTAGCTTTGTAGCTCGCAGCATATAGCACTGCATTTTGCAGCACATAGCAGCGCGTTTTGATGCAAATTGCACACTATCATTTACGAGTTTCACTTTAACATCATACAATATCAGTTGGCCACAATTTATTAGCAAAGGCACTTTCCCCACGAAAACCAACCCGCGCGAGAAGTGACTATTTGCAGTTGAGTGGGCAATTGGTGGGTTGCAATGACACTCACAATGTTAAAATTCTTGCTGAAAAGCGGACAACGTCTCACATACAAGAGAAGTACCAATCTTGATTTTGTCATACATAATAAAGAATCTTTCCCTTACAAAAGACAAGAATGCCAAGGACGCCCCAATACTACAAAAGTTAATCAAACAATCCTCTTTGAACTTTAACTATGTCTTCTAAAAAGATATCCTTAGATAATAGTTCCTCCACTTTTTTAAAGTAATTGTCCTGTGTGATAATTGTTACGTCTTTTGAGTCATCCATAATCTCTCGACAAAGGTCAAACATTGGATTATTCTCATCAACACATTTGTCATACATCACAGCACGTGGAATATTATAATCTTTTGCATATCCCATAGCCAAACGCGCCCCACTATCCAGTTTCTGTCCCAAAAGGTGACTCCAACGTTTCTCTGAACTTTGCGAGTAACTTGCTGCTAAAACAATTGTATCACAGAATAAAGCCTGCAATCTATCACGTTCCTTATAACGCGTACTCAATTCCATCTTAGTTTTAAACTCATTCCCATATTCCGTGACAAGCAGCCCACCTTCATCAACGATCTGAAATGCTAATCCCTTATTGCTTGCTGGCAAAATACTTGTTAAAGGGCTTGGAAGAATAGCAACGGTTTTACCATTAGAGTTTAATGCTTCACGATGTGAGATACTATCACACCCCAATGCTAATCCGCTAACAATAGTTGCACCATGCTTTACAAATTGTGCAACAAGCTTTCGTTCTCGCATTTCAATCTCATCCGTTGGATTCAGCAGCCCGATAACGGATATATTCTTATTGGCAGCATTTAACAACTCAACATTTCCCTTGTAATAGAGAAATACAGGCCTCTCACTGTCCTTAACATTCCCCCTATGCCGTGGAAAATTATCATCACCCAATGCGACAAAACCATCGCAATAGCCGTTCATTTTTTCTAGTATCGCTGTTTCATATTTCTTTTTTAATTGTTCGAAATATTCAACCGTGGTCGGCTGCCCTTTAATCTTTTTATTTAATAAAGCAACTATGGTTTCTACACTTTCATTGTTACCCAACCATTTTACAATCCATGCGTTACCAATTCCTTTATACGACTTTGCCGTCAATATATTTAGTGCATTATCTGTATATATCATCTCTTAAAATTTAATAACTCTTTCTTCTTGTTTTACCTAAAGAATAGAATGTGACAGATTTTGCACCACAATCAAGCAAAGCCTGTATAGCATCCTCGTCTATGTTTATACTCTCTGTATACAAATCATCTATGAGAAGTATGTCTTTACCAATAATTTTGTCGGAAATAGTACAAGTGTCCTTTGTTATTCCAGGATATGGCAAATTCCCATTGCCACCATAACCAGATTTATCCATATGCGTTGTGCGTGTATCTGTATGCCTAACGATATAGTCTGTACCATCTACAAAATCTTTCAAGTTAGTAAGACAGCCTTTTAAAGCCATCTTGAAGTATAACTGTTTGCTTATATATGCACTATCAGTCTTTGACCTTGGAATGGCACAAACAAGCAGTTCACTCTTTCCTGTTATCTGAAGAATTTGTGGCAGATCTGTATTCAGAATATATATCATCCCGTTATAGGCTTGAAGTAAGTCTTCTGAGCTCTTATCTTTAAACTGGTTTTTTAAAGTAGTAATGATATTCTCAACCGTTCCACTTGTTTCCCTCAGTACTTTGTTACCTCCATGGTAATCTGCATGGTAGTATGCTTGAACTTGTTTCATGAGAAAAATCCCTAGTTCACGTTGATTGTTTTTGGGATTTATGAATAAAGATTGCCCACCTAAAATTCTAAAAGTATTCATTATAATAAGATTTGAGGGTTAATTATTCTAATTCCAGCATCCATTGCATCAGCAATTTCTTGTCTGTCATTTTCAAACACAACAATATTATCAGGAGGAAGATTTAACTGATTAATAGCATTCTGATATTTGTTTGTCCTTTGTTTATTGCTTGCTGCATCTCGGTAAAATACATTCGTGAATTTATCAAGTAGGCCATGATAAGCCAATGTTTCTAACGCTCTCTTCTTTCGACAATTTGAAACCAACACCACTTGATGTGTAGGGGAATACCTAAGAAGGACTTCCACATTCTTCTTGATTATGGTCGTTTTGTGAAGATACTTTTTATAACATATTTCTTTTTCACGAATTATTCGCTCATAATCAGTCGCCGTAAGTCCTGGTATTATAGACTTCAGTCGACTTCGGTTTAAACGCTCAAAAGGATCACTTGACATCAAAGTTGTATTTTCCCCTGTCACAATAGCGAGGGCGGACTTGTATGAAAGGAAGTTGGCAATATCAGTATTAACAAGCGTCCCATCCATATCGAAGAAAAATATTGTAGTTTGCGTTATTACCATAGATAATATAATTTGATTAATCCATATAACCTGAAAGAAATGAGTAAAGTATCTTTAAAGGAGTCATCATGACGCTTTGGGATTTAGGACATTTTTTCTAAGCGTTAAGCTCACAGCCATCTATAACCAATTCATAGGGCACCCATGCTAGTATATGCCTGCTCTTCAAAATTAATATTGATAAGTCCGCTAGGTTCTCTTGCCAACTCATTGGTTCAATATCTATATGAACACAAAGATATGAACTTAAACCGAATTAAACAAAAAAAATAAAATAAAAATCTAGCTAAAGAAAAATATCCTTAAATATCCAAGTGAGCCTATCATCTATTATAAGTTTGTTTCATCCGCTTAGTTGCGTAGCAGAAACTTCACAAAAAAACGCCCCTACCCTCACGGATAGAGACGTTTAATTTATAAGTCGATAACTGTTGTTTATTCAGCCTTTGCTTCTTCGGCAGCTTCTGCCTTGGGAGCCTCTTCAGCCTTAGGAGCTTCTTCGGCAACGGGTTGAGCAACTTCGGCGGCAGCGGTTTCGCCTTCGGCCTTGGTGCTCTTGCGGCTACGACGTGTTTTCTTAGCCTCTGCCTTAGGCGTCTTGGCCATGTTCTCGTCGAAGTCAACCAGTTCGATGAACGCTATTTCAGCGGCATCGCCCTTACGGAAACCCAGTCGGATGACACGGGTATAGCCACCGGGACGGTCTCCCACCTTAGCAGCAACCACTTTGAACAGTTCGGTAACGGCATACTTGTTTTGCAAGTAGCGGAAAACCACACGACGCGAGTTGGTGGTATCTTCCTTCGAACGTGTGATAAGCGGTTCTACATATTTCTTCAAGGCTTTTGCCTTGGCGAGGGTCGTAGTGATTCTTTTGTGCATAATCAGCGAAATGGCCATGTTAGCAAGCATGGCATTGCGGTGAGGTGCAGTACGACCCAGGTGGTTGAATTTCTTATTATGTCTCATTTTTATTTTTCTTAAATAGCGGAGGGGTAACAGCTGCGTGGGTGAAGGCTGTTGGCCCGCACCCACTCGCGCTGTGGTTTAGTCCCTGTCCAGTTTATACTTTGAAATGTCGGTTCCAAAAGACAGATTCAGACCCAAGAGCAAATCATCAAGCTCTGTGAGCGATTTCTTACCAAAGTTGCGGAACTTCAAGAGGTCGGTCTTGTTGTATTGCACAAGGTCGCCCAGTGTTTCCACATCGGCTGCTTTGAGACAGTTGAGGGCGCGAACGCTGAGGTTCATGTCCACAAGCTTGGTTTTAAGCAGCTGGCGCATGTGCAGCACTTCCTCGTCAAACTCTTCGTTGGTGTCAACGTCTTGGTTCTCAACGGCGATTTTCTCGTCGGAGAAGAGCATGAAGTGATAGATGAGGATTTTAGCGGCCTCTTTCAGTGCATCTTTGGGACTGATGGAGCCGTCCGTCGTTACGTCGATAACGAGCTTATCGTAGTCGGTTTTTTGTTCAACGCGATAAGGCTCAACCGAATAGCGCACGTTACGGATTGGGGTGTAAATGGAATCAATAGGAATTACATTCACATCGGTGCAGAACTCACGATTTTCATCGGCAGGCACGTAGCCACGTCCTTTGTTAATGGTGAGATCAATCTGCAATGAAGCTTTGGCATCTAAATGACAAATCACCAAATCGGGGTTTAACACTTCAAATCCAGTCAGATACTTGCCAATGTCACCAGCTTTGAACTCAGTGGTGTTCTCAACCGTGATACTAACTTTCTCGTTCTCGAATTCTTCTACTACTTGCTTGAATCTTACTTGTTTCAAATTCAAGATAATGTTGGTCACATCTTCCTTTACACCAGGCACAGAAGAGAACTCGTGCTCAACACCGGCGATGCGCACGGTATTGATGGAGAAACCTTCAAGCGATGAAAGGAGAATGCGGCGGAGGGAGTTACCGATGGTAACGCCGAACCCAGGCTCAAGTGGACGAAATTCGAAACGACCGAATTTGTCGTTGGCCTCCAACATTACAACTTTATCAGGTTTTTGAAATGCTAATATCGCCATTAATTCAATGATTTATTTAGAGTACAACTCAACGATTAACTGTTCCTTAATGTTCTCAGGAATGTCGGCACGCTCGGGCTTGTGCAGGAACTTACCGCTCTTTGAAGCGTCGTCCCACTCAATCCAGGGGTACTTGCTGTGGTTGAAACCAGCCAAGGCAGCCTCGATAACTTCGAGCGACTTAGCTTTCTCGCGCACGCCGACAACTTGGCCGGCTTTCACTGAATAAGAAGGAATGTTTACTACCTTGCCGTCTACCACGATATGCTTGTGGCCAACGAGCTGGCGTGCGGCTGCACGGGTAGGAGCCAGACCAAGACGGAACACTACGTTATCGAGACGGCTTTCGAGGTTTTGCAACAGCACCTCGCCGGTTATGCCGCTAGCCTTAGCTGCCTTCTCGAACATGTTGCGGAACTGACGTTCCAACACGCCGTAAGTGTATTTAGCCTTTTGCTTCTCTGCCAACATGGCTCCGTACTCGGAAGTTTTCCTACGACGGTTGTTGCCATGCTGTCCAGGAGGGAAGTTTCTCTTGGACAAAACTTTGTCTGCGCCGAAGATGGGTTCACCAAAACGACGAGCAATTTTAGATTTCGGACCTATGTATCTAGCCATTTTCTATTTTATAACTTTTTTGTTTGTGTATCTTTGTTGCCTGCCACACTGGGTGCAAGCGTTGGGAAGGATGCGTGTTATACGCGGCGACGCTTGGGAGGACGACAACCATTGTGGGGCAGCGGCGTAACGTCGATAATCTCGGTTACTTCGATACCTGCACCGTGCACGGCACGGATGGCGCTTTCGCGGCCGTTGCCTGGACCCTTAACGTAGGCTTTCACCTTACGCAGGCCGAGGTCGAATGCCACCTTGGCGCAATCTTCGGCTGCCATTTGGGCTGCATAGGGAGTGTTCTTCTTAGAACCACGGAAACCCATCTTACCAGCCGACGACCAAGATATTACCTGACCTTCGCTGTTAGCCAAAGACACAATGATGTTATTGAATGAGCTATGAACATGAAGTTGTCCAAGAGCGTCTACCCTGACGTTTCTCTTCTTTGCTGCTATTTTCTTTGCCATAATTTCTTTTTAGTTTAAAAGTTTCAAGTTTCGAGTTTTAAGCATCGGGGCAAGCCCCGCCTTTCAACTTCCAACTAAATATTACTTAGTAGCCTTCTTCTTGTTAGCAACAGTCTTTTTCTTTCCTTTACGGGTGCGAGCATTGTTCTTGGTGCTCTGACCGCGAACGGGAAGACCGTTACGATGACGTACTCCACGATAACAGCCAATGTCCATGAGACGCTTGATGTTCAATTGAATCTCCGAACGGAGATCGCCTTCTACTTTGAATTCAGCGCCGATAATTTCACGGACTTTGGCTGCCTGGTCGTCAGTCCACTCGCTGACTTTCAGGTCACGGTTCACACCAGCCTTGTCCAATATCTTTGCTGAACTACTTCGACCTATACCGTAGATATAAGTCAATGCGATTTCGCCACGCTTGTTTTGGGGCAAATCTACTCCAACAATTCTTATTGCCATTTGTTAATGATAAATGTTTTGATAATGATTAAATGTTTAACCCTGACGCGTCTTGTACTTAGGGTTCTTCTTGTTGATAACGAACAAGCGACCTTTACGACGAACAATCTTGCAGTCGGCTGTACGTTTCTTCAACGATGCTCTTGTCTTCATATTCTAAATTGAATTATTTGTATCTAAACACAATCCTACCCTTGGTAAGGTCGTAGGGGCTCATCTCCACCTTTACCTTATCGCCAGGCAGTATCTTGATGTAGTGCATCCTCATCTTTCCTGATATGTGGGCCGTTATGGGGCAACCATTTTCAAGCTCCACGCGAAACATCGCGTTAGACAATGCTTCTACAATTGTTCCATCTTGCTCAATAGCAGATTGTTTTGCCATAAATTAACTCTTTGCTTTATCTGTAAGTTCTTTTCTCGTTTCTCGAAGAGTTCGTCTGGCTTAACGAAAACGTTGGGTTGCTAGCTAACAAGTTAAAGGATTAACGAGTTAACAACATTCTCTGCCAGTCTTCGTTGTTAGCCATTGGGCTGAACTAAACGTTCTATTTCTTCGAATGATGATAAAATCTCGGCCTTGCCTTTCCTGATGGCGATGGTATGCTCGTAATGAGCAGCCCAACTGCCGTCAACGGTGCGGATAGACCATTTGTCGGGCAAGAGCCCAATGCGACGGTCGCCCATGGTAACCATCGGTTCGATGGCTATACACATGCCCTCTTTAAGCATAATGCCACTTCCGCGGCTGCCATAATTGGGCACTTTGGGTTCTTCGTGCATTTCGCGGCCGATGCCGTGGCCGGTTAGTTCGCGCACAATGCCATACCCGTGGCTCTCGCAAAACGATTGCACGGCATGGCCAATGTCGCCAAGGTGGTTGCCAGCAACGGCAGCCTCGATGGCAAGATACAGCGACTTTCGTGTCACAGAGAGGAAATCTCTGACATTTTGTGCCACATTTCCGACACAAAACGTGTAACAACTGTCACCATTATACCCAGCAAGAAGCGTGCCACAATCGACAGAAATAATGTCTCCGTCTTTCAACACCGTCTTTTCGCTAGGCACGCCGTGCACCACAACCTCGTTAACCGAGGTGCAGATGCTCGCGGGGAAAGGCCCTCCAAAAGGATTGGGAAAGTTCTTGAACGTGGGGATGGCCCCATGATCGCGGATGAACTCGTCCGCTATCTTGTCCAATTGGAGGGTCGTTACGCCCGGAACAATATGTTTGGCCAATTCTGCCAAGGTTTTACCAACGAGTTGGTTGGCCTGGCGCATCAGCTCGATTTCATCTTCAGTCTTGAGATAAACCTTCATTTGCGAAGTTCACAAGGCAAATCAATAAGCCGAAGGCACGCCTGCGGCGTTGCGCGTATGGCCCGAATTGAGCAAGCCATCGTAGTGGCGCATCATGAGATAGCTCTCTATCTGCTGCAAGGTGTCGATAACCACACCCACGAGAATGAGCAACGAAGTTCCGCCGAAGAATTGCGAGAAACCTTGTTGCACGTTGAGCAATCCGGCCAACGCGGGCATCACGGCGATGAACGCGATAAACAGAGAACCGGGAAGAGTGAGGCGCGACATCACCGTGTCGATGTAGTCGGCCGTGTCTTTTCCTGGCTTAATGCCTGGAATGAAACCGTTGTTGCGTTTCATGTCTTCAGCCATCTGAGTGGGGTTGAGCGTGATTGCCGTATAGAAATAAGTGAACGCGATGATGAGCGTCACATAGATGATGTTATACAGCAAAGAGCGGTTGTCCATCAGCGACTGTACCACATAGCTTGCATTCTCGGATTGATACTTCACGAGGGCCAAGGGAATGAACATCAGGGCCTGTGCAAAGATGATAGGCATAACGTTGGCTGCGAAAAGCTTGAGGGGCACATACTGACGTGCGCCGCCGTATTGCTTGTTGCCAACTACGCGCTTGGCATATTGCACGGGAACCTTACGTGTGCCTTGCACCAAAAGGATTGCGGCACAAACGATGGCATAGAGAACGAGTATCTCAACGATGAACATTACAAGACCGCCTCCTGCGATAGCTTCGAGGCGCGAACCCGCTTCCTGGATGAAAGCCTGTGGCAAGCGGGCGATAATGCCAATCATAATAATCAATGAGATACCGTTTCCTACTCCCTTGTCGGTGATACGCTCGCCCAACCAAAGAACGAACATACTACCGGCAGCAAGTATGATGGTGGCAGGAATCATAAACACCGACCATGAGATGCCAGAGGCCAAGGCACCCTCGGCCTGCATCTTAAGGTTGATAAGGTACGACGGTGCCTGGAACAGTAGGATTACTACCGTCAGAGCACGCGTGTACCAGTTTATTTTCTTCCGTCCACTCTCGCCCTCACGCTGCATCTTCTGGAAATATGGCACTGCCACGGCCAAAAGCTGCATCACGATGGAGGCTGAGATGTAAGGCATGATTCCCAACGCGAAGATAGAGGCGTTGGAGAATGCACCACCGGAAAACATATCCAAAAGCGACATCAAGCCACCAGAGGTCTGCTTTTGTAGTGTGTCGAGCTGGGACGGGTTGATACCGGGAAGTACTACAAACGATCCAAAACGATAAATAGCTACAAATAGAATGGTGATGAGGAGACGCTGACGCAGGTCCTCAACTTTCCAACAGTTCTTTAGTGCCTCGATAAACTTTTTCATTGTCTTAGATTAAAGTAGTGTTACCTCCTGCTGCCTTGATAGCTTCTTCGGCAGACTTGGAGAATGCGTTAGCTTCAACAGTTAGGGCGGCCTTGATTTCGCCGTTGCCAAGAACCTTCACGAGCGACTTGCCATTGAACAGGCCAGCCTCTTTGAGTTCGGCAACACCGATTTTGGTCAATCCCTTCTTCTCGGCCAGAGCCTGAAGAGTTGAAAGGTTAACGGGGAAATACTCCTTGTGATTGATGTTCTTGAAGCCCGACTTCGGCACGCGACGTTGCAACGGCATCTGTCCACCTTCAAAACCAATCTTCCTCTTATAACCGGAGCGCGACTTGGCACCCTTGTGTCCACGGGTAGACGTTCCGCCCAAGCCCGAACCTGGGCCGCGACCGATACGACGACGTGAATGAGTGGAACCAGCAGCCGGTTTCAAATTATGTAATTTCATAAATGTGCTAATTTGACTAAGTTTGTTATTCAACTACGGTTACCAGATGGTGAACCTTTCTAATCATACCGCGGATGCTGGGAGTGTCTTCCACTTCAACAACCTGAGAAATCTTGCGAAGTCCCAGACACTGGAGCGTACGCTTCTGGTCGATGGGGTAACCAATCTTACTCTTTACTTGTTTGATTTTAATCGTTGCCATGATGTTGCTCCTTATCCGTTAAAAACTTTGTCCATACTGATGCCACGAACACCGGCGATGGTATAGGCGTCGCGCATGAGGCTGAGTGCCTCGATGGTGGCCTTCACCAGGTTGTGGGGGTTGGAAGAACCCTTCGACTTGGCAATCACGTCGGTGATGCCACAGCTCTCGAGCACGGCACGCATAGCACCACCAGCCTTCAAACCGGTACCGGCAGCAGCAGGTTTAAGCAATACTTGTGCTCCACCGTACGAAGTTTCCACTTCGTGGGGAACGGTGCCTTTGAGTACGGGAACCTTAACCAAGTTTTTCTTTGCAGACTCAACGCCCTTGGCGATAGCCGTTGTTACTTCGCCGGCCTTACCCAGACCGTAACCGATAACGCCATTGCCATCACCTACAACGACAATAGCAGCGAACGTAAAGGTACGACCACCCTTTGTTACTTTGGTAACACGGTTGATGGCAACCAAGCGGTCTTTCAATTCTGCGTCACTATTCACTCTTACTTTATTCATTGCCATAATCGTTTAAAAATTAAGTCCACCTTTGCGGGCTGCATCAGCCAATTCTTTCACACGGCCGTGATAGAGGTAGCCATTACGGTCGAACACAACGGCAGTGATGCCAGCGGCTTGTGCCTTCTGTGCAACAAGCTCGCCAACCTTCTGTGCCTGTTCTTTCTTAGGCATGGCTTCCATGCCCAGCGAAGAGGCAGAGGCAAGGGTGGTGCCGGTGATGTCGTTGATAATCTGAACGTAAATCTGCTTGTTCGAACGGAACACGCTCATGCGGGGACGCTCGGCAGTGCCGTTAACGCTCTTGCGAATTCTATATTTGATTTTAATTCGTCTTTCTACTTTCTTTGTTGTCATAATCGTCTAAATTTAAAGTTACTTAGCTGAGGCCGTCTTACCAGACTTCCTGCGAATAACCTCACCCTTGAACAAGATACCTTTACCCTTATAAGGTTCGGGCTTGCGGAAAGAACGAATTTTAGCGCAGATGAGACCCAGCAACTGCTTGTCGCAAGACTCCAAAATCAACAAGGGGTTTTGGTTTCTTTCCGACTTGGTTTCTACCTTCACTTCGGCAGGGAGCTGAATGAAGATGGGGTGCGTGTAGCCCAAGGAGAACTCGATGAGGTTGCCTTGGTTGGATACGCGATAACCTACGCCGACAAGTTCCAACACCTTGGTGTAACCTTCGCTTACGCCAACAACCATGTTGTTAACCAACGAACGATACAAGCCGTGGAATGCTTGCTTCTGCTTAATGTTTACGGGGCTGTTTTCATCTACTTCGAAGACAATCTGACCATCTTCAACGTTCACCTTGATGGAAGAGTCGACATGTTGCGACATCTCGCCCTTGGGACCTTTAACGGTAACTACGCCGTTGGCCTGAGTAACGGTAACACCCGCAGGGATGCTGATTGGCAATTTACCTATTCTTGACATACTTATACCCTCCTTATTAATAAACGTAGCAAAGCACCTCGCCACCAATCTTCAAGGCGGCAGCCTCTTTGTTAGTCATTACACCTTGGGATGTAGATAAGATGGCGATACCTAATCCGTTAATTACTCTCGGCATGTCTTTATAGCCGGTGTACTGGCGCAAACCGGGAGTAGAGACACGTTTCAGACTCGTGATGGCGTTGGCCTTTGTCACGGGGTCGTACTTCAAGGCAACCTTGATTGAACCTTGGGGGCCGTCTTCCACGAACTTGTAGTTCAGGATATAACCCTTTTCGAAGAGAATCTTGGTGATCTCTTTCTTCAAATTAGACGCAGGAACTTCAACCACGCGATGGTGCGCCATGATTGCGTTCCTAAGTCTGGTCAGATAATCTGCTATTGGATCTGTCATATTATAAAATGTTTAATTGATCGGGACTTTCCCGACAATATTAAATAATTTTCTTGTTTGCAGATGGAAGGTTAGGATTAGCGACAAGCCATCAGCCACATGGGACAACGCCCCGCCACTAATCGTAAACTTTCATCTAGCTCCGTGATTACCAGCTTGCCTTCTTCACGCCGGGGATAAGTCCGGCCGAAGCCATCTCGCGGAACTGGATACGCGACAGACCGAACTGGCGAATATAGCCTTTGGGGCGGCCAGTAATCTTGCAGCGATTGTGCAGGCGGATGGGGTTGGCGTTCTTGGGAATCGACTGCAACTTGCGAGCTGCCTCGTAAGCTTCGGCGTAATCCTCAGAAGTAGCGATAATCTTTTTCAGAGCGGCACGCTTCTCGGCGTAACGGGCAACGAGCTTGGCACGTTTCACCTCGCGGGCTTTCATTGATTCTTTTGCCATATTGCTTAATCGTTTTTAGCGTTCTTGAAAGGAAGGCCGAATGCCTTCAACAAAGCGTATCCCTCTTCGTCGGTGTTGGCGGTGGTAACGAACGTGATGTTCATACCCTGAATGCGGTCGATGCCGTCGATGTTGATTTCAGGGAAGATAATCTGTTCGGAAATACCAAGCGTATAGTTGCCACGACCGTCGAACTTGCTCTCGATACCCTTGAAGTCGCGGATACGGGGCAACGACACGCGGATGAGTTTCTCTAAGAACTCGTACATTCTCTCGCGACGAAGGGTAACCATCACACCGATGGGCATCTTCTTACGGAGTTTGAAGTTGGCGATGTCTTTCTTCGAATACGTTGCAACAGCCTTCTGACCCGTGATGGCGGTAATCTCGTTGATGGCCACCTCGATAATCTTCTTGTCTTGCGTAGCATCGCCCAACCCTTGGTTGATGACGATTTTCTTCAAGACAGGAACCTGCATGGAAGAAGAATAGTTGAACTGCTTTTGCAATGCCGGGGCGATAGTCTCGGCGTATGCCTTCTTTAATTGTGCTGTATTCATTATTAAATCACCTCCCCGCTTTTCTTGGCGACACGCACTTTCTTGCCGTCGTCGGTTTTCTTCATTCCTACACGAGTAGCCTTGCCACTCTTAGGGTCAATCAAACTCAAATTCGAGACGTGGATGGGTGCTTCCTGCTTAACGATACCACCTTGGGGGTTCTTTGCAGAAGGCTTCATGCTCTTGGAGACCATGTTCACGCCTTCAACGAGGGCGCGCTGCTTAGCCACCAAGACTTTGAGCACCTTACCTTTCCGGCCCTTGTCGTCTCCGGCCAGAACGATAACCTCGTCACCTTTTCTAATATGTAACTTACTCATTACTTTCTGTTTATTAAATATTAAAGAACCTCAGGGGCCAAAGAAACCACCTTCATGTTAACGGCGCGAAGCTCGCGAGCAACGGGGCCGAAGATACGGCTACCACGAATTTCGCCGGCGTTGTTGAGCAACACACAGGCGTTGTCGTCGAAACGAATGTAAGAACCGTCTGCACGACGAATCTCTTTCTTCGTACGAACAATCAGGGCCTTTGATACCGCACCTTTCTTCAAATCACTTGAAGGGATAACGTTCTTGACAGAAACGACAATCACGTCGCCCACGCTTGCGTAACGGCGGCGGGTTCCACCCAATACGCGAATGCAAAGAGCCTCGCGCGCACCGCTGTTATCACATACTGTAAGTCTTGATTCTGCTTGTATCATAATTACTTAGCCTTTTCAATTATTTGAACTAATCTCCATCGCTTCGTTTTGCTCAAAGGACGGGTTTCCATGATAAGAACCGTGTCGCCGATGTTGGCTTCGTTCTTCTCGTCATGAACATGGTACTTCTTCGTTTTCTGAACGAACTTACCATATATCGGGTGTTTCTCTTTGAACTTAGCTGCAATAACAATGGTTTTATCCATCTTGTTGCTCAAGACAACACCCTGTCTTACTTTTCTTAAATTTCTTGTTTCCATCTGTGGACCATTATTATTTGTTAAGTTCTCTCTGACGAAGTTCCGTCTTCATGCGAGCGATGTCGCGACGAGCGCTCTTGATCTGCGATGGATTTTCAAGCGGGGTGATGTTATGGTTGAGCTTCATCTGGTCGTAAGCTGCCACAGCATTCTCCAGCTTCTCGGCCAAGTCCTTGGTCTCGAGTTCTTTCAGTTCTTTCATCTTCATATCTTAAGCGTTTTTATCGTAATCACGTCTAACAACAAACTTGGTTTTAACGGGCAGTTTCTGTGCTGCAAGGCGCAAGGCCTCTTTAGCAATGTCGAAACTTACGCCTTCCACTTCGAAGAGGATGCGGCCGGGAGTGACGGGCGCCACCCATCCGGCGGGATCTCCCTTACCCTTACCCATACGCACGTCGGCGGGCTTGCGGGTGATGGGTTTGTCGGGGAAGATGCGAATCCAAACCTGGCCTTCGCGTTGCATATATCTGTTCACGGCCACACGTGCTGCTTCAATCTGGCGGCTGTCTATCCATTTGGCCTCAAGGGTCTTGATGCCGAACGAGCCGAACGCCAATTGCGTACCACGGCTGGCATTGCCTTTGTTGCCGCGGCCGTCTTGTGGTCTTCTATATCTTACTCTTTTGGGCTGTAACATAATAACTTCTTACTTTTAGCGGTTATTGTTTCTCTTACGATTACCGCGGCCCGAACGGCCACCAGCGTTATTAGAACGGCCACCAGTCTGCTTGTCCTGAGTAAAGTTAGGCGTGAGATCGCGGTCGCCGTAAACTTCGCCGCGGCAAATCCATACCTTTATACCCAGAAGACCAACCTTGGTCAGCGCCTCTGCTTGGCAGTAATCGATGTCTGCACGGAAAGTATGGAGCGGCGTACGGCCTTCCTTGTACATTTCCTTACGGGCCATTTCGGCACCGTTGAGACGTCCTGTGATTTGAACTTTGATACCCTCGGCACCAGCACGCATCGTGTTTTGAACAGCCATCTTGATAGCACGGCGGTAAGCAATCTTACCCTCTACCTGGCGAGCGATGTTGTTCGCAACAATTGTGGCGTCTAGATCAGGTCTCTTCACCTCGAAGATATTGATCTGGATATCCTTCTTATAGAGTTTCTTAAGCTCTTCTTTGAGCTTGTCAACGTCTTGTCCACCTTTACCAATGACGATACCTGGGCGGGCTGTGCAAATGGTGATGGTAACCAGCTTCAGCGTACGCTCGATGACGATGCGCGAAACGTTGGCCTTAGCCAAGCGTTCGTTGAGATACTTACGTATCTTCATGTCCTCAACGATGTTGTCGCCGAAGTTCTTTCCACCAAACCAATTTGAATCCCAACCACGGATAATACCTAGACGGTTGCTTATCGGATTAACTTTCTGTCCCATTATCTATTTATTTTTCGTCGTTAGTTTTGGCGTCAACAAACAGAGTAACGTGGTTCGAACGCTTGCGGATGCGATAACCGCGCCCTTGGGGGGCCGGTCTCATGCGCTTCATCGTCACGCCCTCGTCAACAAACACCTTGCTTATGTAAAGTTCTCCTTCGTCAGCCTTGCGGTCGTTTTTCGTTTCCCAGTTGGCCACAGCCGAACGCAACAGTTTCTCTACGTCGGCAGCTGCCTGCTTTTTGGAAAACCTGAGCACGCCCAGAGCACGGTTAACCTCCATTCCGCGTATCATGTCTACAACGTAGCGCATCTTACGTGGGGAAGAAGGAACGCCCTTGAGCTTGGCAAAATACAAATTTTTACGGGCCTCCTTCATCTTTTCGGCCGCTATATGTTTTCTTGCTCCCATTATTATTCCTATAATTTAAATGGTTGTCCCTTTACTTCCTGTTACCAGAGTGGCCGCCAAAACGACGCGTGGGAGAAAACTCGCCCAGCTTGTGGCCAACCATGTTCTCGGTAATGTAGACAGGGATGAATTTGTTTCCGTTATGAACTGCCACCGTATGACCCACGAAGTCGGGGGAAATCATCGATGCCCTAGCCCATGTCTTAACGACACTCTTCTTGCCACTTTCGTTCATGGCCAGAATTTTCTTCTCGAGTGATACGTTGATATATGGTCCTTTTTTTAATGAACGACTCATAATTTACTCTTTAATTATTTTTTAGCTCTTTCAATGATATACTTGTTAGACTGCTTTTTGGGTGCGCGTGTCTTCAGACCCTTAGCATACAAGCCCTTGCGCGAGCGTGGGTGTCCACCACTCTGACGGCCTTCGCCACCACCCATGGGGTGGTCTACAGGGTTCATAACAACACCACGGTTGTGAGGACGACGTCCCAACCAGCGAGAACGGCCTGCCTTACCAGACTGTTCCAAGGCGTGGTCAGAGTTGCCTACACTACCCACGGTAGCCTTACAAGCGGAGAGAACCTTGCGGGTCTCGCCTGAAGGAAGCTTAATAACACAATAACTGCCCTCACGAGAAGTCAACTGAGCAAAATTACCAGCCGAACGAACCAATAGAGCTCCTTGTCCGGGGCGCAATTCAATGTTGTGAATTACGGTACCTACGGGGATGTTTGCCAAGGGGATGGCGTTTCCAATCTCAGGAGCCGCCTCCGCACCCGACAACAACGTGGAGCCCACTTGCAGTCCATTGGGAGCAATAATGTAACGTTTTTCGCCGTCAGCATAATACAACAAGGCGATACGAGCCGAACGGTTCGGATCGTATTCGATTGTCTTAACTACGGCGGGAACACCATCCTTCTCTCGCTTAAAGTCGATTACACGATACTTCTTCTTATGGCCGCCGCCCATATAGCGAACGGTCATCTTACCGGTGTTGTTTCGACCACCAGTTGAGCGTTTTCCGTAAACGAGAGACTTCTCTGGCACGGATGCAGTAATCTCCTCGAACGTGCCAATAATCTTGTGTCTTTGTCCCGGGGTTACCGGTTTAAACTTACGTACTGCCATTTCTTATTTTAAATATTGCTGTAAAAATCAATTTCGTCGCCAGCCTTCAAGGTGACGATAGACTTCTTGTAAGCGCTCTTCTGCCCCCTCACGAGGCCGGCACGCGTATAACGGCTCGAACGCTTGCCTGCATAACGCATGGTGTTTACGTCCAACACCGTAACATTATACAAGTTCTCAATTTCGCTCTTAATCTGCAGCTTGTTGGCATCGGGGCGAACGATGAAACCATAACGCGGCGTAGCTGCCTTGGTTCTAACTTCACCTTTTACCTTGTAGCTTTTATCGCGAGAAGACTTTTCTGTAATTGCCGTCATCTTCTCGGTGACGATAGGTTTTATGATAAATCCCATTTTCTTTTGTCTCCTTTTACTTGTTTAAGATTCCGTCGATAGCCTCCAACGATTTCTCAGTAATAACAAGCACGTCGGCGTTCAACACCTTGTAGGCGTTGAGGGCGCTGGCGGTCATCACTTCGGAACGTTGCAAATTACGAGCCGACAAATATACATTTTTATTCACATTTGGCAAAAGAAGCAAAGACTTACGCGCTCCCAATTGGAGATTTTTAACTATCTTTACGTATTCTTTTGTCTTTGGAGCTGCCATTTCGAAGTCCTCAACCACGATGATAGCATTTTCCTTTGCCTTGTAGCTCAGGGCCGACTTACGAGCCAGAACCTTCACCTTCTTATTGAGCTTAAAGCTGTAATCACGAGGTTTAGGTCCAAACACGCGAGCACCGCCAACCAAAACAGGCGAGTTGATGTCGCCACGGCGTGCACCGCCACCGCCCTTCTGACGGCCGAGCTTGCGGGTCGAACCGCTCATCTCGCTTCTTTCCTTCGATTTGGCTGTACCTTGGCGTTGGTTAGCGAGATACTGCTTCACGTCGAGATAAAGAACGTGGTCGTTGGGCTCGATGCCGAAAATCGCGTCGTTGAGCACAACTTTCCTTCCGGTCTCCTGACCGTTGATATTCAATACGCTAACTTCCATTATTTCTTAATTAAAAGGGTTGAACCATTGCATCCGGCAACACTACCTTTCACAAGGATGAGGTTGTGTTCAGGAATTACCTTTAACACTTTAAGGTTCTGAGTCGTTACTCTGTCACCTCCCATTTGGCCGCCCATGCGCATGCCCTTGAACACCTTTGCGGGGTAAGAACAAGCACCGATTGAACCTGGTTTGCGAGCGCGGTCGTCCTGTCCGTGAGTGGTTTGTCCCACACCGCCGAAACCATGACGCTTAACAACTCCTTGGAAACCCTTACCTTTCGATGTTCCTACTACGTCTACAAACTCGGCACCTTCGAAAAGGTCCACCGTGATGGTGTCACCCAAGTTGTATTCCGTATCAAACTTGAACTCGGCCAAGTGCTTCTTCGGTGTCGTTCCAGCCTTTTCAAAGATACCGGCCATCGCTTTGGTGGTGCGGTTTTTCTTTGCCTCGCCGTAAGCCAACTGAACGGCCTTGTAGCCGTCGGTCTCTACGGTCTTAACCTGGGTAACAACACAAGGACCAGCTTCGATAACAGTGCACGGTACATTTTTACCGTCGGCACTGAAAACGGATGTCATTCCGATTTTTCTTCCAATTAATCCTGGCATTTCAATAATATATTAATAAAATAAATAGTTTAAACGTTTATAAGCTGTAAGGTTTATCAAGCTTGCTGCGCGTCTGCATCGTTAAGTGTAAATGCCTACACGCCTGCTTTGCTCTCATAAGCCATTCACTACACCTTGATTTCTACTTCCACACCACTGGGCAATTCTAGCTTCATCAGTGCGTCTACGGTCTTAGCCGTCGAGCTGTAAATGTCGATAAGACGCTTGAAGTTCTGCAACTGGAATTGTTCGCGGCTCTTCTTGTTAACGAAGGTGCTTCGGTTAACGGTGAAGATGCGCTTGTGTGTTGGCAAGGGGATGGGTCCGCTTACGATTGCACCTGTGGCCTTAACAGCCTTTACGATTTTCTCTGCTGACTTGTCCACCAACTTGTGGTCGTAACTTTTCAGCTTAATTCTAATTTTCTGACTCATGTCGATTAAGTTGTTTTAAATGATTATTATGTAGAGGAACGAAGTACGCCTGTTAAGAGTCATTCGCTAACCAACGCTCCGTTCCTCTGTTCTTACGATGTTGTTACACCAAGTCGGTGCGTCCCTTCACTTCTTCAAGCACGGCCTTAGCAATCGAGCTAGACAGCGGTGCGTGGTGATCGTATTCCATCGAGCTTGTTGCACGACCCGATGTGATGGTACGCAGGGCGGTAACATAGCCGAACATCTCTGCCAAAGGCACTTGTGCCTTCACGATGCGAGCACCGCTACGAGCCTCGTCCATGCCTTCTACTTGGCCACGACGCTTGTTCAAGTCGCCGATAACGTCACCCATGTTCTCTTCGGGCGTTACCACTTCAACCTTCATGATAGGCTCCATCAGCACCGGACCTGCCTTGGGGCAAGCGTTGCGATATGCGTTGATGGCTGCCAATTCAAACGAAAGTTGGTCTGAGTCTACGGGGTGGAACGAACCGTCGGTCAACGTTACCTTCAAGTTCTCCATCGGATAACCACCAAGCACACCATTCTTCATGGCGCTCTCGAAACCTTTCTGTACCGAGGGGATGAATTCCTTGGGCACGTTTCCGCCCTTCACCTCGTTGATGAATTGGAAGTTGCCCTCCTTGTAGTCTTCGTCCTTAGGACCAACGGTAACGATAATGTCGGCAAACTTACCACGACCACCACTCTGTTTCTTGTAAACTTCGCGAAGTGTAACGTCCTTGGTGATGGCCTCCTTGTAGTTAACCTGGGGCTTACCTTGGTTACATTCCACCTTAAATTCACGTTTCAAGCGGTCGATGATGATGTCCAAGTGCAACTCACCCATACCCGAGATAATGGTCTGGCCACTCTGCTCGTCGGTACGAACGGTAAACGTTGGGTCTTCTTCGGCCAGCTTAGCCAATCCGTTGTCAAGCTTGGCAATGTCTGCCTGGCTCTTAGGTTCAACGGCGATAGAGATAACCGTATCGGGGAAGGTCATCGATTCCAACACGATAGGCGCGTTCTCGTCGCAAAGCGTGTCGCCCGTGCGAATATCTTTGAAACCCACACCTGCGCCGATGTCGCCAGCGTCGATGCTCTCCATGGGGATTTCCTTGTTAGAGTTCATCTGGAACAAACGGCTGATACGTTCTTTCTTACCCGAACGAGTATTGAACACATACGAACCGGCCTGAACCTTACCCGAGTAAACGCGGAAGAACACCAAACGGCCCATGAAGGGGTCGGTGGCAATCTTAAACGCCAAGGCAGACGTAGGTGCGCTTTCAGAAGGTTCACGCTCTTCATCCTCTTCCGTGTTAGGGTTAACGCCTACGATTGCGCCGGTGTCTAATGGAGAGGGCAAGAATGCGCAAACATAGTCCAAAAGGGGTTGCACACCTTTGTTTTTGTAAGAAGAGCCCAATACCATAGGCGTAATTTCCATTGCGATAGTACCCTTGCGGATGGCAGCAATCAATTCTTCTTCCGTGGGCTCTACGCCTTCGAGATACTTCTCCATCAGGGCATCGTCGAAGTTGGCGGCGTTTTCCACCATCTTGTCGTGCCACTCCTTAGCCTCGTCCAAGAGGTCGGCGGGAATGTCTTCAATGCTGTATTCGGCACCCATCGTTTCGTCGTGCCAAAGGATGGCCTTCATCTTGATAAGGTCTATAACACCTTTGAAGTTTTCTTCGGCACCGATTGGTATCTGCACGGGGCAGGGGTTTGCGCCCAAAATGTCCTTCATTTGCTGAACCGTCTCAAAGAAGTCAGCTCCCGAACGGTCCATCTTGTTCACGTATCCAATACGTGGAACGTTATACTTGTCGGCTTGGCGCCATACGGTTTCCGACTGGGGCTGAACGCCGTCGGCAGCCGAATAGGTAGCCACTGCACCGTCGAGAACACGCAGTGAGCGTTCCACCTCGGCGGTAAAGTCAACGTGACCCGGAGTGTCGATGAGGTTAATCTTAAACGACTTCTTATTATAGTTCCAGTTACACGTCGTAGCGGCAGAAGTAATGGTTATACCACGCTCCTGCTCTTGGGCCATCCAGTCCATTGTGGCGGCACCGTCGTGTACCTCTCCAATCTTATGGGTCTTACCCGTATAGAAAAGGATACGTTCAGAAGTTGTGGTTTTTCCAGCATCAATGTGAGCCATGATACCGATGTTACGAGTCAAATGTAAATCGCGATTTGCCATTGTCTTTTGTATACCTATTTATATATTAGAATCTGAAATGTGCGAATGCGCGGTTTGCCTCTGCCATGCGGTGCATGTCTTCCTTACGCTTGTAAGCGCCGCCTTGGTTGTTAAAGGCGTCCATAATCTCGGCAGCCAACTTGTCGGCCATGGTCTTACCGCCACGTTTGCGGGCGTAAGAAATCATGTTCTTCATCGAGATGCTTTCCTTGCGCTCTGCACGTATTTCGGTAGGAACTTGGAACGTGGCACCACCAATACGGCGGCTCTTCACCTCCACTTGGGGCGTGATGTTGTCCAAGGCCGTCTTCCAGATTTCGAGGGGCGACTTTTCTTCCTTCTCCATCTTTGCCTTTACGGTATCAAGGGCGTTGTAGAAAATTTCGTACGAGGCATTCTTCTTACCATCGTACATCAAGTGGTTTACAAACTTTGAGACCTTTTGGTCGTTGAACACGGGATCGGGAAGGATCACGCGCTTCTTTGGTTTTGCTTTTCTCATTTTTGTTTTGAAAAAAAATAATTCTGCATGGGGTTGTCACCTGTTCTTCAACTTCCGCACCCGGATGTTTACTCAACCTTTTAGGCGTGTCATAAAACTTATCAAAACCCGCCTCAAACAATTCACCAGCAAAACGGTTTATACTTTCTTGGTGCCTTTATCGTCTGCACCTCGACGTTTCTGTTCACTTGTCTTCTTCTGAATAAGCTTTTAAGTTTGCAAACCCCGGCAAACACCTCTCGCCTAGCCCCGAAGTCCTTGCTACCGCAAGCCTTACCGGCATAAGAGTTCACGAACTTAAAAACTTATTGCGGCGCGCATCTTATTTCTTAGCGGCCTTAGGACGTTTTGCGCCATACTTCGAACGACGCTGCGTGCGGTTGGCTACACCGGCGGTATCAAGCGTACCGCGAACAATGTGGTAACGAACACCAGGGAGGTCTTTTACACGACCGCCACGAACAAGCACGATGCTGTGCTCTTGCAAGTTGTGGCCTTCTCCGGGAATGTAAGAGTTAACCTCCTTTTGGTTTGTCAGACGCACACGGGCAACCTTACGCATTGCCGAGTTAGGCTTCTTAGGGGTTGTGGTGTAAACACGAACACAAACGCCACGGCGTTGCGGACACGAGTCCAACGCAGGCGACTTGCTCTTGTCCACAAGCACCTTTCTGCCTTTTCTTACTAGCTGTGAAATAGTAGGCATAATTTTACTTTTTAATTTTATATGTTATTTTCGTTATTATCAAGCGAATACAGAAACGGCACAATATGCCTTTTCGGGGTGCAAAGTTACTAACAATTATCCTAACCACCTAACATATGCCCCTTTCATTTTCATTCACGATATGATATTTTGGTTTATTTAAACATTATTAACACCTAGCGCAGCCTCATCACCGAGCGAACACCCCTTAAACGCATCTACCACCCCACCTCATTCGCACCTGTTCGCACAACAAAATCAACTAAAAACGCCCTCGTTTAAACCCAAATCAGACATTAGGATTTATGACTAAAGTTTCCCACCCCTTAAAACGCAGTCTTTTCCCATTCACTTTTGTCTGTCTTCTCCCATATCCATTGAGTTTTAACACATGGCTAATAGAAGTTATGCAGACTGCCCACATACTTCATCCCATTTTTCCAACGCTTC
>ERZ773087.675-NODE-675-length-24416-cov-32.772546_pt1 | contig 24416 bp, 12 predicted proteins | sample MGYA00511375_ERZ773087 | MGnify/ENA primary metagenome ERZ773087 (study PRJEB29015, sample SAMEA2737995) | human oral metagenome | biome: human oral; feature: human-associated habitat; material: dental | place: China | collected 2063 ...
CTACCCAGATAAACGACATCCGTACGCCGGGCCTTGGCAATAGCAATCTGTGGAAAGAAATATCTTGGGCCACTCCGTTGGGAACTCCCGGCATGGTGGATGGGAAATTGGTTCGCCTTGAAAACACCATCGACGACGAAAACCCTTGGCAAGCCTTGTTGAACAATGGCTATAAAAACACCTTTGCCAATACCATTAATACAACCCTGCGCTTTGAGTACGACTTGTCGCGGCTGTTGTTGAAAGGGTTGTCGGTTCATGCCAGCACCTCTTACGACAGTTATTATAATAGTAGGCGCCTTTCGGTGAAAACCATGCAGACCTTTGTTCCGAAGAGAGCCCCGAACGACCCCACCCATATTATCCTTGTTCCCCAAAATGAGGCAGGAACGTGGGGCGGTGGTTTCGAGTATGACAAAAACAGGAAGGTGTATTTTGAAACCGGTATTCACTTCGACCGAACATTTGGAAAGCATCAGGCCACGGCACTTTTGCTTTACAACCAAAGTAAATATTATGCCCCGCAGTTGGCTTACCATGTTCCCAATGCCTATCAAGGAATTGTTGGGCGCGTTACTTATGGCTATGCCAATCGGTATTTGGCAGAGTTCAACATGGGTTATAACGGCACGGAGAATTTCGCAGCCGGCCGTCGGTTTGGTTTCTTCCCAGCAGTGTCGGCCGGTTGGGTTGTTAGCGAAGAACCATTCTTCCCTAAGAACAATTGGGTGGTTTACATGAAGTTAAGGGCAACCTATGGCGAGGTAGGTAATGATAAGATTGGTGGCGACCGCTTTTTGTACCTGCCCTCTGTCTATGGCGAAACAAGCGGAAAGCTTACGGGCTACAACTTCGGTTCGTCTGCAAACCCCGTTTATTCGCAGATGATAGAAGAGAAACGCTTGGGCAACCCGTTGCTGACATGGGAGAAAGCGCGTAAGCTTAATTTAGGTGTCGACATGAACTTCTTGAAGAACCACCTCACGGTGTCGTTCGACTATTTTAAGGAACGCCGTAACAACATTCTCTCAAACAGAAACAGCGCGCCCATGCTGATTGGGGCATCGTTGCCGGCTTATAACATGGGCGAAATGGAAAACGCTGGCTTTGAATTAGACGTGAACTATCGCAATAACATTCGCGACTTTAACTATTGGGGTCGTTTCAACTATTCTTTTGCGCGCAATAAAATTCTTTTTCAAGACGAAGTGCCAGAGAAGTATGCTTATCAAATGCGTACAGGCAGGCGCGTAGGGCAGTTCTATGGTCTGCTTTTCGACGGGTTCTATAACTCGTGGGAAGAGATAAACGCGCTCGACCGCCCAGTAAGCAGCTGGAATGGCAATCGCTTACAGCCTGGCGACATGCGCTATGTGGATGTGAACAAGGACGGAAAGATAGACATGTACGACATGGTGCCCATCGGATATTCGCCAACCCCGGAGATAATCTATGGTTTCTCGGTTGGTTGTAGTTGGCGCGGCATCGACTTCTCTGCTCTCTTTCAGGGCGCATCCCATGTTTCAATCAAATACTTTGGTCGTGCGTTGTGGCCGTTTATCAACGCGCACAACAGCGCGAAGACCTTAATATTGGAGCGTTGGACACAGGAACGCTACGAACGGGGAGAGGCCATTAACTTCCCTCGCTTGTCGATGAGCCCTTCGCGAGATACCGATAATAACTATCAAGACTCTAATTTTTGGATTCGCAATGCCGACTATCTGCGTTTGAAGAACGTTGAGATTGGTTACACTTTTCGCAAAGGCCAACTCAAAGCTCTGGGCTTAGAGAGTTTAAGGCTTTATGTTAGTGGCACTAACCTGTTTACTTGGACAGACGTTATCGACTTAGACCCTGAGGCACCTTCAAAAGGCGGTGCAACAGAAATCAACACCTATCCGTTGCAGAAAATCTACAATGTCGGCATAAATGTTCAATTCTAAAAAAAACTTCCTTATGAAAAAGAAATCATCATATATAGCATGGATATTTGCTCCCGTATTGTTGGTTGCCTGTTCCGACTTCCTTGAAACTCCGCCTTCTGTTGATTATGGAGAGAACGAGGTGTTCGCAACACGTGCCGATGCAGAGAAATTGTTGACTACGCTTTATGCCGAGGGCATGCCTTATGGCTTTTGTATGAGCAGTTCTAACACCGACCGCAGGCTGCTGTCGTCTTCTACGTTGGCCTCCGCCTGCGACGAAGGCGAGGATGTGGCTACTTGGGCAATGGGTAATGCCGCATGGAATGCAGGTAACCATACGAACAGCAACTTTACTTGGGACGAAGACTGCCGCTTTTATTTGCGAAACCACACTACACGTGTGGCGAACCTTATATTGAAACGCATTCATGAAGTGCCTTTCGATGAAGGAGACCCCGATTTTAATAAACGCGCAACGGGCGAGGCCTACTTCATGAGAGCCATGTTGCTGTGGGAAGGCGTGTATCGTTATGGCGGTATGCCGATTGTAAGAGAAGTGATTGACCCAACCGACTTCTCACAACGTTCTCGCAGTTCTTTTGCCGATTGCATCGATTCTATTCTTGTAGATTGCGACCGCGCCACACGCTATCTACCCGATTATTATACCGATAACACTAAGCTTGGGCGTGTTACGCGCATTGCCGCCTTGGCTTTGAAGGCACGGGTGTTGCTTTATGCAGCAAGTCCGCTGTTCAATACCAATACGCCTTACATGGCATTCCCTGGTCACGAAGAGCTTATTGGTTATGGCAATTATGACAAGGAACGTTGGAAAAAGGCCGCCGATGCAGCCAAAGCCACTATCGATGCCGCGCTTAATTCGGGGCATTATCGGCTGTACAATACGGGCAATCCCGATAAAGACTATGAGGACGTGTGGACCATTCCAGATAATGAAGAAATTATTTTGGGTAACATGAAGTACAGAAACTTCAAGACAACGAGCCGACCTTTGGTTGCAAATCTGCCTACATGGGCGATGAATAAGGCTTGGGGCGATGCCGGACTGTATGTGACATTCAACTTTGTTCGGCATTATGAGAAACGTGCTGATGGCGAACCCGCAGATTGGAATATGAACGGAGGCGACAACCTTATTGATATCTATAACAGTCTTGACCCTCGATTTAAGCAAACCGTTGCTTATCACAGCAGTAGTTGGAACGATGAAATACCGTTTATCAACTTCCTTGAAGGCGGAGCCGAGAAATCAAAGATGGACCGCACGTGCCATTTGCTCCACAAGTGGGTTCCCCGCATACTACATGTAAATGGCAGCAACACAGCCAATGTGCAATGGCCAGTGTTTAGGTTGGCAGAACTATATTTAAACTATGCAGAGGCACTTAACGAATACGAGAGTGCACCACCACAGGCAGCTTATGATGCCGTGAACCTTATTCGGTCGCGTGCGGGCATGCCCGATTTCCCTGCGGGCATGACGAAAGAGGCCTTCCGAACGAAACTTCGTAACGAGCGTTCGGTAGAGTTGGCATTCGAAGACCACCGCTTTTGGGATATTCGCAGATGGCGCATCGCTGGCGAAGAAGGCGTGATGAAGGGTAAGTTTTACGGTTTGAAAATTCATTCCACGGATGGAAACAAGACCCATATCCACTATGAGCCGTATGTGTTTGAGCATCGCTTTTGGAATGATAACTGTTATTTATATGCCATTGACCAAAAGGAAGTAAATAAAGGCTACCTCATCCAAAACCCAGGATGGTAAATATATGTAAATATATGGTACGTTATAGTATGCCTTAATGCAAAAAAGATAGAACAATGAAATACAGAGATTATATTAATATAGGATGTGCGCTCATGCTGTTCTGTTCGCCTGTAAATGCACAAAATGCCGCAGATACGGCGGCAACACAAATTGCATACGGCGCACAACCCTCGTGGGCACAAACGGCTGCCATCTCAACAGTAGGGGGCGAACGCCTAATGGAGATTACATCGCCAACGGTAGGCAATGCCTTAAAGGGATTGTTGCCGGGATTGTCGATGCTCCAAAAGTCGGGCGAGCCTAGTTACGACTTTTATATGGAGAACATGTTCACGCGTGGAGTGAGCTCGTTCAACGGCAAACAGCAAATGCTTGTCTTCGTCGACGGCTTTGAAACGCCGCTGGATAACATCTCCACAGAAGAGATAGAGTCGGTTTCTTTGTTGAAAGATGCGGCGGCATTGGCCATATATGGTTCGCGAGGAGCCAATGGTGTGTTGCTCATCACAACGAAGACAGGTTTTCATTCTGCTCCGAAGATAGGATTTCGCATGCAAACGGGCATTCAGACGCCTACAATCATGGACTCGCCGATGGACGCTTACCATTATGCAAGCCTCTATAATCAGGCACTTGCCAATGACGGGAAGGCTCCTTTGTATTCAGACGAGGCCCTGTCGGCCTATCAGTCGGGCAGTAATGGTTATCTATATCCCAATGTAGATTGGAAAAAGCAAGTATATAAAAGCACCGCGCCTCTGACGATGGGCGAGCTTTCCTTCCGCGGAGGCGGCGGTGGCTTGAACTATTATGTTATGGCTGGCCTATTGCAAAACGACGGCCTTTATCGTGGAACCGACTCTAAGGGGCGTGAAAGTGCTAATGTAGATTATTCGCGTTATAATTTCAGAGCCAACTTGGATGTTGACATCACGCGTTATTTCCGAGCATCGCTTTATTCTGGTGCAAGTCTGGCAGAGAAGACAACGCCCGGCGGAGGTGGTGCAGACGATTACCTAAAATCTATATGGACCACTCCCCCTAATGCTTTCCCCGTATACAATCCGAATGGAAGTATTGGCGGAACTTCGCTTTATACCAATCCCGTGGCAAACCTTTTAAATCGCGGTTTGTACAAAGAAAACTCTCGCTCGTTGCAAGTTATCTTCGGCTTACAGTATGATTTTAGTGCTTTGGTGCGCGGATTGAGTGCCAAGGTGACGTTTGGCTACCACAATTTCATGGCAGAAACGTCGCCCAAAACGCGTGATTATGCACGTTATTCGCTTACACAAACAGGCGTTGATGCGCAAAACAACCCGATTTATAGCTACATGCAATATGGTTCTGATGCTGCACTAACAGCCACAGAGGGGTTTCGAACCAGCCAAACGCGTGTGGGTTTGCAGGCACAGATAGATTATCAGCGGCGTTTCGGCAAGCATGGCATTCACTCCATGTTGCTGATGCTCAACGATCGCTACCAATTATATAATGTGCGCGACGATGAACGCTATGTAAACTTCGCAGGACGTTTGACCTATGACTTTGACAAACGATATGTTGCCGAGCTGGTTGCATCTTATATGGGAACTGATAATTACGCGCGCGGTCAGCGTTTTGGTGTCTTCCCTGCGTTGTCTGCGGCATGGATAGTAAGCAACGAGTCGTTCATGAAAGCGGCATCGTGGGTCGATTTCTTGAAGTTGCGTTCCTCTTATGGCCTTACGGGCAACAACCAAACGTCGGCCCGCTATATCTACGACGAGACTTATGGCGGCAATGGCAGTTATCTTTTCGGTGTAGGAAGTTCACAATCTTCTGGCTTTACCGAGAGAACCTTGGCCAATCCCTCTGTAACGTGGGAGAAGAAACGTATCTTTAATGTGGGCATCGATGCCACGTTGTGGAGAAATCTCTCCATTAATCTAGATGTCTTCCACGAAACCCAATCAGAAATTCTCACTTATCCCTACGCCCAAGTGCTGGGTATCGTAGGCGCATCCTATGGCGGCATACTCCCATTGATGAATGTGGGTAAGGTTACTAATCATGGTTTCGAGTTCAAAGCGCGCTATCAAGGTAAGGTTAGCGACAAAATATCTTACTTTGCTGAAGTCGGAACGTGGTATGCCATGAGTAGAGTTGACGAACAAGGAGAAGACGTAAAAGCCGAAAGCTACCTTTATAAGAAAGGTAACCCCGTGTGGAAACCCATTGTGTTGGAGGCCGACGGGTTCTATACGGCCAACGACTTTGACGGCGACGGCAAATTAAAGGCTGCCTTGCCACAACCGCAATTCGGACATGTTGCACCTGGCGACATTAAGTATAAGGATTATAATGGCGACCAAATTATCGACGAGAACGATGCGCACCCCGTTGGGAATGCAACTGTTCCTGCATGGAACTACATGCTGAGTGGAGGCATGAAGTACAAAGGTTTTGATGTTAGTGTACTGTTCCAAGGGGTTGCCCAGCGCGACATTTATTTGCGGGGAGCCAGTATTTACTCTTTCCAAAACAACGGAACGGCCTCTAACTTAGCCTTAGACAGTTGGACACCCACGCATACCGATGCCACTTATCCGCGTTTGTCGACAGTTGATTTCAGCAACAACTACCGCACTTCTACCTTCTGGCGGCGCAATGGAAGTTTCCTAAGACTGCGCAATGTGCAGGTGGGTTACGAGCTTGCCGAGCGCGTTTCGCGTGCATTACGCCTAAGCAGCGTGTATTTCTACATCAATGCAACCAACTTGTTTACGCTCGACCACCTAGGAAAGTTGGGCGATGCCGAGCAAGACAACCTCTTAAGCTACCCGCTCATGCGTACTGTTAGTGTGGGTCTGAAACTCGCATTCTAATTTATTTTCCATTAAAACCTATTCTTATGAACGCGAAGTTCTTTTCATATATCTACATTTCTGCGGCGATAAGCATTGCTTTCACCCTCAGTTCGTGTAATGGATTTCTGGATCGTGAGGAAGATTCCTTTATAGATAAAACTGCAACCTTCGACTCCTACAATCGAACAAAGCAATACCTAACCTATGCTTACACGCTACTTCCAGACGGGTTAAACCGCTTTTCGAGAGAAGCAATGTTGGCCTCGGCAACAGACGATGCCGAGTTTGCCATCGAATCGGCGGAAATTCAGCAGTTTAACAATGGCTCATGGAATGCTTTAAACAATCCGGACGATGTGTGGAACCGCTACTATTCGGGTATTTCCAAGTGTTGTACGTTGTTGGAGAACACAGATCATGTAAATCTCGACATTTCTCGCCTAGACCCCGACAAGCAAGTAGAGTATGCCAATAGCCTGAAAGACATCCGCATGTGGCGTGCCGAGGCGCGTTTCCTTCGCGCTTACTTTCATTTCGAGCTGCTCAAACGCTATGGCCCAATCCCCATTGTCACCTCTACACTTAGCATTAACGGGAATTATGAAAACACGCCGCGCCCAACGATGAAAGAAGTTGTGGACTTCATTGCCAAAGAGTGTGACATAGCTGCCGACACCCTTGAACTCACGCCGTGGAGAAACGTAAACGATGCCTTTGGTCGTGCAACGAAAGGTGCAGCCTTAGCCTTAAAGAGTCGTTTGTTGCTCTATGCGGCAAGTCCACTTTATGTTGACTTCGGTGATACAAACGAAGCCAACAAACCAACGGACGTTGCGATGTGGAAATCGGCGGCCGATGCCGCAAAAGCGGTTATCGACCTCAATCAATACGAGCTGGCATCGTCTTATGCCGACTTGTTTAAGAATGATTTTCAAAACAAAGAGTATATCTTTGTACGTAGATATGCTGCCAATTCCGATTTTGAAAAAAGTAATTTCCCCGTTAGTTTTGGTGGAAAGGGTGGCACAAACCCCTCGCAAAACTTAGTGGACGACTACGAAATGCTTGATGGAACGCCTTTCGATTGGAACGACCCGGCCAAGGCTGCGCAGCCTTTTGAGAATAGGGATGCACGCTTAGGGGCCACCATCTTAATGAACATGGCACCATTTAAAGGCAAAAAGGTTGCCACTTATCCAGAAGGAGCAGATGCAAGTCCTAACCCAAACGCCACGAAAACAGCCTATTATCTGCGCAAATTCCTCAATGAAGATGTGAACATCCAAACGGGAGGCAGTAGTGCTGGCCATGTTGTTCCGCTGTTTCGCTTGGCAGAAATCTATTTGAATTATGCCGAGGCACTTAACGAATACGACCCAACAAATCCCGATATAACCCTTTATCTCAACAAGGTTCGTAATCGGGCATCACTCCCTAACGTGTCGGCACTTTCGCAAGAGCAGATGCGTATTGTTATTCAGCACGAACGCCGTGTTGAATTGGCCTTTGAGGAGCACCGCTCTTGGGATGTTCGCCGTTGGAAGATTGCCTCTTCCACGCTCGGAGCACCCCTCATGGGCGTACAAATTGAGCGAAAGCCTTTGGGCGGATACACCTACATGCCTGTAAAAGTGGAACAAAGGGTGTTTCAACCCAAGATGTATTGGTATCCAATACCTCAGTCGGAAGTGCTCAAATTAAAGCAATGGAAACAAAATAATGGCTGGTAATTAAACAATCTTATCATGATAAAGTTAAAGAATATAGTGGCAATGCTGTCCCTCTTAGGCGCGATGGCTTGCACCGAAAATAACATAGCCTACGATGAAGTGGTGGATGTCCCCGAAGGCGTTTACCTTTCTGGCCCCTCGTCCGAATTTTCTTTGCCCATAGAGGCTGGGCGATTAACGGCCAGCTCGCGTGCCAACATGTTGAGTATTCGCGCTTGGTTGAAGAAAGATGGCCATTTTAAAATCTCGTATGTTGGCACCGACGGACAGCCTGTGGCCTATGGTAAGGGAAGTGAAATAACGCTTGCCAATAACTACGTCAATACGTTTAGCTTATCAGCGGATGCCGAAGGTTTCTCTGTTCCTGCCGAAGGGCTTTATCAAGTGGTTGTTAACAAGCAACGAAAAGAGTTGACCCTCATCCCCATGCAGTTCTCCATGCAAGCCGATGGCGCGCTTACTTCAGACGGAAACACGGCTGTTGCGCTTAGCAACGTGGTTTACGACAAGCTTACGCACATCGTAACTTGGAACAATGCCGACTCTACCCAACAGCTATTGCCCAATAAGTATGTGTTCAACATGAACAATGGCGTTCCGCTTTATCTGCGCGACAGCGATACGGAGAACGACACGCTGTCGACTGTCTTCACGGGCATGGCCTTGGCAGAACGCACCAACCAACTCACCGAAGTTTATCAAGAACTCACCAATCAGTCTGCCGTAAAGCTTAAATTCCCTCTGAAAGGACAGTATAGTGTGCAGGTGCAATATAATGTCTTAACAGGAAAATTTGCTGCGCGCATGGGTGGAAAGGGCGTTGAAGTAACGGGGCTTGCCAACGAACTCTATATGGGCGGCACCAATTTTGGGGCATGGAACACCAACGATGTGGTGAAGATGGCGCCTGTTGGTGCTGTTGGCAATGGCGAATTTTGGCGGTTATGCCATTTGCAAGCAGGGAAAACGGTGGAATGGGCAACGGCAAAAGATGGTTCGCAAGCGTTTTCTTCGTTAACCACGATGCAGGGCGTTACTTTGGATGGAAATGGAAAAGCCACGGTGAACACTACCGCACTGTATTTGGTTTATGTAAACTTAGACCGCAAATTAATTGCCTTCGAAACGCCAAAGGTGTATGCCGCAGGAGAGGCGTTGGGCAATAAAGAACTGCCCTTAACATCCAACGGCAGCCGCTTGCAGGTAGAAACAACCGAGACGGGAAACCTTAATCTCTTTGCTTTTTCCGACCAAAACGCACGCGATTGGTCAACGATGCAGTTCACCATTCGCAACGGCAAGGTGGTTTATCCAGGTGTTGCAGTAAGCGAAATGCCTGCGTTGCCAGTGGCCAAAGGCACAACGGTTACGCTCAACATGGCCGACAATACGGCTGATTTTGGCGGAACAACCCCCGAAAACCTTATACCGGAAGGAGTAAAACAGCTTTATATGACAGGCGATGACTTTGGAAAATGGGATTGGAACGCTCCCGAAATAGCATCGTTTGAGAATGGCTATGCTGGTGCCGCTCGTTGGTTTTACATTACGTATCTGCGTGGCGGAACGACATTGGAGTTCTCAACAGAGAAAGCTTTTGGTAAAGGAAACTTTGCCAAGCTGAAAACAGCAACAGATTATAACGTTGTAAACGATAGGGCTGTTGTGCCTAGCGATGGCATCTATCTTATCTATGTGGGGTTGGATTCGCGCGAAATTGCCATCCAGCCGCTAGAACTGTCGGGCGATTGTGGCGGCTCTGCGGTACAGTTTACGGCCAATGCCGACGGGCGAACCATGAGCGCAACGCTTGCCAGTGGAGGGCGCATGCGCATCTATCCCAACATACCTGCCTTTAAAAAAGTGAAGAAGTTTGGCTCGTGGAAACGCGAAGTCTACGTCGACCCCGTGTCTAAGGCCTTCTTGTATCGCAAAAATGGCGAAGGCGAACCCAACAAAGACTATGTGTGGAAGGCAGGAACAAAGATAACGATAGACTTTGTTTCGAAGAAAGCAACAATCCAAGAACCTTAAAAGTTCTATCGAGCAACTTTGCAACCGCTATCGTATTGCACGGCTATTCTAATCATCTGGTGCTGTAGGGTCTGTCCTATCGTGTGGCGAGTGCCATCACATAACATCGCCAAGCAATAGCGATAGACTTACAATACAACAAAAAATACAGGAAGTATGAAAACAATCATTGCAACCATTTGTGCCCTAAGTATGGGCTACATCGGCATAAGCGCACAGCCCAATGTGCCTAAAACGCACGCTTTACCCGGTTGGAGTAGCTTGAAAGGCGACGAGTTTAACGGCTCGTCTGTCGATAAAAAGCTTTGGGGTCTCTATGGAGATGCCACAAAAAACTACGCCAACGATTACTATGGCAATAACACGGGCCAAGGCATGGCGCAGGTTTACCGCGACAAAATGGTTACGGTAAAGAACGGCATCCTAACAGTTCGCGCCACGCGAGATGCCATTCAGACGGGCATTCGCCGTCCTTCACCGCCCGACCCCGATGTAGACTATGGCCCAATTATGCGTTATCCGCTAAAACCTAACCACAATTATACCACAATTGGGTGGTGGTCGGGCGCGTTGTCTAGTCGAGATGTCGAGGGTGGCGGCAGGTATTATCCGCTTTATTCGCGTATCGAAGTAAAGGCGAAGATACCTTATACCATCGGTGTTTGGATGGCATTATGGCTGCGCCACCGCTATGGAGGTGCGGGAACTTTTGAAATTGACCTCGAAGAATTCTTCGTAAACGACGACGATAAGGATATAACACATAACTGGGAAGGGCACACTTACCATTTTAAAGGGAAAAGAACCATTCACCAATCCGTACACGGACTAGACCGCGCTAAGGCGTATAAGGACCCAAACACGGGCGAAACCAAATATAAAACAACCTATAACCATAACGATTTTGCCGACCGCATAAGGGAGATTGACTTCAATCCGGCAGAAGATTTCCATGTGTACGGGGCACAAATGGACCCGCTGCCGGGCGACTCTTCTGTTCATCTGGCCGTTAGTTTCTTGTTAGATGGAAGGGTAAGGTCGGTATTTACAACCAAAACGGATAAGGTAGGCGGCTCTTCTGAATATCGTTTCAATGAGTTGTTGAAAGACAAATACATTAAAGGCAACATCGACCATATTTGGGATGTGGCGATAACCGGACAGGTTGGCGGCAAACCCGACGGCCAAGGCGGTGGCGTGTTGTACCCTGAAATGGACCCAAAGTATGGCGGAAACCTCAATAAAGTGCCTCGCAATTATGAAATGGATATCGATTGGCTGCGCGTTTTTAAGCGAACCAATAAGGCATTGTGGCTTGGCTCTATGCCCAAGGGCTCGGATTGGAAAACAAAAAACGTGGCACTAGAAATGTCTGCAACGCAGTTTAAGGGCTTGCAAGTGGGCGATCAGCTTGTAATGGACATCGACACGCTCAGCAACTCTGAATATCGAAAAGTGGGAAAGCTGAAACTCGACATCTACGACTACAACGGCAATGCCATTACAACACTGAAACCCGAACTTGCACAACGCGATGCACAAGTAACCTTTATTGTTACAGACGACTTCTGCAAGAAACTGAAAGCCAAAGGGGGTGTGATGAAAGGCGAAAACATTCGTTTGTTCTCCGTATGTCGTTCGTATAGGGATAGTGCCAAGTGGGTGGGTTTCAAACAAATGGCAAATGGTGAGGTGCTTATTCCCGCCACCATGTTTGCAGACATAGAGAAAGGCCAACAAATAGAAGTGATGGTGCGAGACGTTGCTGCCGGAGGAACGCTTTGCCTACAACAATTTAAGAAACCAGATGCAGGTAAGAACCAAAGACCCGACCTTTCGGCCGATAAAGCCGCAGGAAACGTTTTGCCCTTAAAGGCTGGGCGTGACGAAAACACCTACACGTTTACCCTCAACGCGCAAGCCGTAAAGGAGTTAAAGCAATACGGACTGGCCGTAACGGGCAAGGGATATTACTTGCGAAGTGTGCGAATTGTTGGCGAAAAGAAGAATACGGCTGTGAATAAGGTAGAAACTCACGTCCAAACCGACACGGCCGTCTACACCATCGACGGCCGCAAGGTGGCCGAACGCTGGCAGGAAGGCACGCTTCCGCGGGGTATCTATATCGTAGGGGGACGTAAAGTAATCGTAAAATAAGGTAAAAGATTGTTTCCTCTTATACGTCGTGGCCTTTCTTCGCCTTAGAGTTAGGAGTTCATTTCTTATGAGTAAACTTGCACATAGCAGGCTTTAACATCAGTACAACGCGGCTTGTACTGACACTACAAGGCACTTGTACTGGCACTACAAGATGCTTGTAGCGTGACTACAAGCCGCTTGTAGCCACACTACAAACGGCTTTGTACTGATAAGGCAGGTTCTAAAAATTGCCTTTGCTGTATTATTAGCTTTTAGCTGAACAGGTTTTGCTTACTTCTTGAAGGAGCATAATGCACTATGCTTTCTGAAAGAATAAGCAAAAGATGACAGATAAAAGCAAAAAGACAGTGAAGAGCAATACAAGGAACAACAAATGAACCTTTGCGAGGAATTTTTAGAACATGCCATAAGTTGATAACAAAAATCATAACCATCTCAATTCAAAGATGAGAACATTTACCAATCCTTTCCTCAAACCTCTCTATATAATAGTGGTGTCATTGCTGTGGCTCTGCACGGTGGTATGCCATGCGGCCGAACGCCATTTGTGGGACGAAGGCTGGCGATTTGCCTTACATCCAGACGATGCCCCGCTGCAACCTGACTTTAAAGACGATGCTTGGCGCCTGTTGGACTTGCCGCACGACTGGGCAATTGAAGGCGACTTTTATGCCCAAAACCCATCGGGGGCCAACGGCGGGGCATTGCCTGGCGGTATAGGGTGGTACAGAAAGCATTTGGCTTTGCACGACAGCGATGCCGCATCTCGTTATGTTCTGCACTTCGATGGCGCATATATGAATACGTCGGTGTATGTAAACGGCATGCTTTTGGGCACGCGCCCTTATGGCTTTATCAGTTTTAGTTACGACATTACGCCCCATCTTAACAAGCACGGCGACAATGTTGTGGCCGTGAAGGTAGACAATTCGCGGCAGCCTAACAGCCGTTGGTACACGGGATGTGGTGTTTATCGCCACGTATATTTGTCGAAATCAACAGATGTACGCGTGGCAGAATGGGGCGTGCAAGCCATTTCTGAGGTGAAGAAGGGTGTAGGACATGTAACGCTCAACACGCAGATTGAGAATTCCAGTGGGCGCAGTCGTAGGGTTACGGTGCGCCAAAAGCTGTGGAATAAGGCCCGCCGGCTGGTTATGCAGACATCGAAAACCTGTGATGTTGCTGTTTCGGGAACAACGGTAAAACAGCAAATGCGTGTGCCTAAACCGCAATTGTGGTCGCCCGCTTCGCCTAACCTCTACACCCTAACAACCGAAATTATAGAGAATGGGCGTGTGCTAGATGGCGACACCATAAGGATGGGCATGCGAACGGTGGTGTTTGATGCTAAACAAGGCTTTTTCTTAAATGGCAAGAACATGAAGATTAACGGCGTTTGTCTGCATGGCGACTTAGGTTGTTTGGGCGCAGCCATTAACGAAGACGCCCTTTATCGGCAGGTTTCGATGATGAAGGCGATGGGCGCAAATGCCATAAGGTGTTCGCATAACCCGCCGGCACCCGAACTTTTGAACCTTTGCGACAGCCTAGGAATGCTAGTTGTTGACGAGGCTTTTGATAGTTGGCTGCACGGAAAAACGCCTTACGACTATTCGTTGCATTTCAAAACATGGTTCGAACGCGATTTAAGAGATATGGTTTTGCGCGACCGCAACCACCCTTCTATCATTCTTTGGAGCATTGGTAACGAGGTTTTGGAACAATGGAACAAGGTGGACAACGCCGGAATGGCATTAGAGGATGTGAACATTTTGCTGAACAACAGCAGGGATAAGGCCGCATTGGCACAGGGCGACACACTTAATGTTAAAGCAAAACTCACCCAAGCGTTGGCCGCCATTGTGCGGCGTTATGATTCAACGCGACTTATTACGGCTGGGTGCAATGAGGTGTCGCCCAACAATAACTTGTTTAAAAGCGGGGCATTAGACGTGATTGGCTTTAACTATCATCAGAAAAAGGTGAAAGATGTGCCGCAGAATTTCCCCGAAAAGCCTTTCCTGATGACCGAAACGGTGTCGGCCTTGCAGACACGGGGCTATTATAAAATGCCGAGCGACTCGGTTTATCGTTTGCCTGGGCGTAAGCGCCCGTTCACCGACCCCACGTTCCTTTGTTCGGCTTACGATAATTGTTGCGCCCATTGGGGCTCAACCCACGAGGCTACGTTGGACGTGGTGAAACACACGCCTTATTGTGCGGGGCAGTTTATTTGGACGGGTTTTGATTATATTGGCGAACCAACACCGTTTAATTTTCCTGCTCGGAGCAGTTATTTTGGATTGGTAGACTTGGCTGGTTTTCCCAAAGATGCTTACTATCTATATCAGAGTGAGTGGACAAAAGGGCCTGTGTTGCACCTCTTTCCGCATTGGAACTGGATAGAAGGGCAAGCCATAGACATGTGGTGTTATTATAATCGGGCCGACGAAGTGGAACTGTTTGTGAATGGGAAGTCGCAAGGCGTGCGCCAAAAACGCAACGAACACGAGTACCATGTGGCATGGCGCGTAACCTTTGAACCTGGGGAGGTGCGTGTGGTTGCGAGGAAAAACGGAAAGGTTGTGGCCGAGAAATCATTGAAAACGGCTGGTGCGCCCCATCATATTCGGCTAACTCCTAATCGGCAAGTGATAAAAGCCAATGGCAGAAGCCTGTCGTTTGTTACGGTAGAAGTGGTGGATAAAGACGGCAACCTGTATCCTTGGGCAGAAAACAACATCTTGTTTTCATTGACGGGAGAGGCCAAAATTGCAGGCGTAGACAATGGAAGTCCGTTTTCGTTGGAACGTTTTCAGGCTCACGAGCGGCGCGCTTTCTTCGGCAAATGCTTGGTGGTGGTGCAGGCAGGCAAGTCGCCTTCTACCGTTAGGCTTACCGCAAAGGCTGTGGACTTAGCCCCACAAACCATTGTAATCAACACGATTGATGCGCGCTAACACTTAAAGTCCCTCCATTTTGTGCCGCTACGATACTTGTAAAAAGGCGTTTCGGTTTGAGCGGAGGGCATAACATCTGAACGAAATAAAAAACAACAATCTCGAAGAATATGAAACGAAGTGTCTTAGCCGTTGCCTGTATAGTGGGTGGCCTACTTGTTGGACATGCGCAACATGCCCATGCCATACAGCCGCGAAAGCTGGTGAAGAAAGAGCTAAGCGCAGCAGATAAAGAAACCCAATTTGTGAAAACGCTCATGCAAAAGATGACGTTGGCCGAGAAGATTGGGCAAATTTCTCAGTATGTAGGGGGCTCTTTGCTGACAGGACCGCAGAGTGGTGCCCTTTCCGACTCGCTCTTCGCTCGTGGTATGGTGGGTTCTATACTCAATGTAGGCGGTGTTGACAAGCTACGACCATTGCAAGAGAAGAATATGCAGCTGTCGCGATTAAAAATTCCCATTCTGTTTGCGTTCGATGTAGTACATGGTTACAAGACGATATTCCCAACACCCTTGGCCGAGTCGTGCTCTTGGGACACCAATCTCATGTTCGAAACCGCTAAGGCTGCGGCCGTTGAGGCTGCTGCATCGGGCATTCATTGGACCTTTGCCCCAATGGTAGACATTGCACGCGACCCACGTTGGGGGAGAATTGTTGAAGGTGCGGGCGAAGACACCTATCTGGCAAGCCAAATTGCAGCGGCGCGAGTGCGGGGCTTTCAATGGAATTTAGGGAAAACCAATGCTGTATTTGCCTGCGCCAAGCATTTTGCGGCCTATGGCGCACCGCAGGCAGGGCGCGATTATGCCCCAGTAGACCTCTCCTTGTCTACCTTAGCCGAGGTTTATTTGCCGCCCTTCAAGGCCTGTGTAGATGCTGGCGTAAAGACTTTCATGTCTGCTTTCAACAGCGTTAATGGCATTCCTGCTACCGGAAATCGTTGGCTGATGACCGAACTGCTGCGTAATCGGTGGAACTTTCAAGGGTTTGTGGTGAGCGATTGGAATGCCGTGCAAGAGTTGAAGGCGCATGGCGTGGCCGAAACAGACAAGGATGCGGCCCTGACGGCTTTTCGGGCAGGGGTGGATATGGATATGACCGATGGGCTATATAACCGTTGTTTGGAGGAAGCTGTGCGTGAAGGGCAACTCGATGTGCAGGTTATAGACACCGCTGTTGAACGCATATTGCGAGCAAAATATGTTTTAGGGCTTTTTGACGACCCTTATCGCTTTCTTGATTTGAAACGCGAACGCCGTGAGGTGCGCTCTGAATCTGTTACCGCTTTGGCCCGAAAGGCAGCCACGGCATCAATGGTGTTGTTGAAGAACGCCAACGCCACACTTCCGCTTTCTAAGCAAACGAAACGCATTGCGCTTGTTGGTCCGCTGGCAAATAATCGTTCTGAGGTGATGGGCTCGTGGAAAGCGCGGGGTGAAGAAAAAGATGTGGTAACTGTGATGGACGGCATGAAGAACAAGCTGGGCAAGGATGTTGTGCTTAACTACGTGCAGGGTTGCGACTTCTTAGACCCCTCCACGCACGAGTTTTCGGCGGCTTTCGAGGCTGCAAAGCATAGCGATGTGGTGATAGCCGTTGTGGGAGAGAAGGCCTTGATGAGCGGAGAGTCGCGCAGTAGGGCCGTGCTTCGCTTGCCGGGTAAGCAACAAGCGTTGCTCGATACGCTGCGTAAGGCTGGCAAACCGCTTGTGGTTGTGCTGATGAATGGGCGACCCTTATGTTTAGAGAAAGTGGATAAGCAGTCGGATGCACTGCTGGAGGCTTGGTTCCCAGGTACGCAATGCGGCAATGCCGTGGCCGACATTCTCTTTGGCGATGCCATTCCTTCGGCGAAGTTAACCACTTCTTTTCCGCTTACCGAGGGGCAAATACCCAATTATTACAACTATAAACGTTCGGGAAGGCCTGGCGATATGCCCCATAGTTCGACCGTTCGCCATATTGATGTGCCCAATAAAAACCTGTATCCTTTTGGTTATGGGTTAAGTTACACCACGTTCTCGTACGGCGAAATGCAATGTTCGCAGCAGTTTGCTGCCGATGGTTCGCTGCAAGTGTCTGTCGAAGTAACCAATACGGGCCGCTTTGACGGCGAGGAAATTGTGCAACTTTATGTGGCCGACAAGGTGGCCTCGATGGTTAGACCGGTGAAGGAGTTGAAGGGTTTTCAAAAGGTTTTCATCCCTAAGGGGCAGACAAAGCGCGTTGACTTCGTGCTACATGCTCATGATTTGGGATTTTGGGACAACACGATGCAATATGTTGTTGAACCTGGAACATTTGAAATAATGGTGGGAAAGAATAGTGAGGACTTGCAAAAGAAAGACGCGACGTGGAAGGGCGATAGCCATACACCATGATTATAGGCAGGTTATAAAAATTACCTTTGCTGTATTTTTAGCTTTTAGCTGAGCTGGTTTTTCTTACGGATTGAAGGAACATAGGGTGTTATGCGACTGAAAGAGTAAGCGAAAGATGCCAGATAAAAAGCAAAAAAGACAGTGAAGGGCAATACAAGGATCTACAATTGAACCTTTGCGGGGAATTGTTAGAACATGCCTATGTAAGGCAGTGAATGGTACTATCTGCCATGTCTTTCGTATTGTTTATGTGGTTTTCTTAAAGAAAAATGTTATTGACGAATGTAAATCAAAGCACATGAGATGTTTATTGTTTAGCTTGATGCTGCTGTTTTCTGTTGGTGCCAAGGCCATTAAGGTTACGCATGGCCCTTGGATTTGCGACATGGACAGCACGGGTACTACAATTGTTTGGGTAACCGATGTTCCTGGAATGTCGTGGGTTGAGATTGCGCCCGACTCTGCTGACCATTTCTATGGGAGGGCGCGGCAACGATATTATGATGTGTTGGCGGGAAGAAAGGTGCTGACGGATAGTGTGCACCGCGTGCGTATCGAGGGCTTGAAACCTGATACGAAATATCGCTATCGGGTGTTTACGCAAGAGGTTGCGGAATGGCGATACGATGATTGGGTGACTTTGGGAAAGACGGCATGCACCGATGTGTGGCGCGGAAAACCGTACGAGTTTAAGACTTTCCCTGCAAAGCCGCGCGAAGTGACGTTCCTTGTGCTGAACGATATTCACGAACGTGCGCAGTTTATGAAAGAATTGTGTAAGAATGTAGACTTTAAAAAACTGGACTTTGTGTTGCTCAATGGCGACATGTCTAACCGGTTGAGGAACCAACAACACATGATGGAGGCTTATCTGGACACCTGCGTACGTATGTTTGCAACGCACACGCCTTTATTTTTTAATCGCGGAAACCATGAGTTGCGCGGGCAGTTTGCCGATTACCTTTATCGCTATTTTCCCACGAACAATGGCAAGTACTATCGCGTGCAACATGTGGCAGGCATAGACTTCTTGTTTATTGATACGGGCGAGGATAAGCCAGACGAGGATATTGAATACAGCGGTATTGTGAACTACGACCAATATCGTGAGGAAGAGGCCAGGTGGTTGCGTGGACTTCGCGAAAGCAAACAAGTGGGGAAACATCCCTTAATTGTGTTTTCTCACATTCCGCCGACGCTACAAAAGTGGCACGGCCCTTATCATTTGCAGAAGACTTTGATGCCCGAACTCAATAAGATGAACGTGTCGGTGATGCTCTCTGCCCATCTTCACGCTTTTGGCTATCAGGAACCGAATGAGGTTATTAATTTCCCCAACCTGGTAAACAGCAACAACACCTATCTGCTTTGCCGCATCGCTAATGGTAAAATGGAGGTGGACTATGTGGGACTTAAAGGAAAAGACAAGAAACATTTCACCTTCCCATTGAAATAGGGAACAAGTTTCTCTTGAAGAAGAAAAACATGCTTTGGGTGAAGTAGGGAAGAAACCGTGATGAAGGCGGGACAGAAACCTTGATAAAAGCAGGACAGAAATCGTGATGAATGTGGGAAAGAAACTTTGATGAAGGCAGGGAACGGCCTTGGAAGGCACATGTTTTCCATGCAAGTTGTAGTGCGTATCGTGCAATAATGTGTGCGCCTCCAACACTTGCAGCCCACTTGGCAGCCCATGTTAACAATAAGTCCTGTGCAACATGCCGTTGCACAGGACTTGTATTTGGTGAGATCAGGCTGCACCCTTTCTCCTTTCTATTCTCTTTTTTGAGCAATGCAGCATCTATGGCTTGCCCATTTGTACATTTAAAGACAAACCTTATCCGGCCTTTCTTTTCCGTTGGACCATCATAATGGATGGTGTTCTTGGTATTATTAAGGCGTAAAACCCATTGCGGGGACAAGCCGCCTGTTGCCGCTTGCCCCCGCATTTTCTATCGCCCCGCCATTTAGTCTACCGCTTCTCCAAACAGCGTGGCACTGGTGCTGCCCGTTATCCGCACCTTTACATACTCGCCGATATGGTGGTTACCCTTGTCAAACACCACCATCTTGTTTTGTTCGGTTCGACCGCAAAGCTGTTCGCGACTGCGTTTCGACGGCCCTTCAACCAACACTTCGCGAACGTTTCCCACCTCGGCGTGGTTGGCGCGAGCCGAGTTCTCGTTCTGAACCATAATCAATTCGTTCAGGCGACGTATCTTCACGTCTTCGGGAACATCGTCGGGCAGATGTTTCGAAGCATAAGTGCCGGGGCGTTCGCTGTACTTAAACATAAAGGCCGAGTCGTAACCCACTTCGCGCATGATGCGGAGCGACTCCTCGTGGTCGGCCTCCGTCTCGCCGTGATAGCCCACAAAGATGTCGGTCGACAAACCGCAGTCGGGCACCAGCTCGCGAATGGCCTTTACCCGGCTAAGATACCATTCCACGGTATATTTGCGGTTCATCAGTTTCAGCACTTTGTTGCTACCGCTTTGTATGGGCAAGTGTATGTGCCTGCAAACGTTCGGCACTTCGGCGATAACGCGCAGTGTGGCATCACTCATGTCCTTGGGATGGGGCGTAGAAAAGCGAATGCGCATTGTGGGAACCGCCTCGGCCACCAGTCGCAACAGTTGGGGGAAGTCTATTGTTTGTCCCTCTTCGTTCACAAATCGGTAGCTGTTAACGTTCTGCCCCAACAGTGTAACCTCTTTGTAGCCTTGTTGTTGCAGGTTTCGCACCTCGTTAAGGATGCTGTCCACATCGCGCGACCGCTCTCTACCGCGCGTATAAGGCACGATGCAATAGTGGCAGAAGTTGTCGCAGCCGCGCATGATGCTCACAAAGCCGCTAATCTTGGCCAATGCCACGCGTTTCGGCACCACATCCCTGTAAGTTTCGGTCTTCGATAGGGCGATGTCGATGGCCTTATTGCCCGTTTCCGCCTGTGCAATCATGTCGGGCAGGTTCAGATACGAGTCTGGTCCGGCCACCAACTGGGCATGGTGGTTTTCAATCAGGTCGTCTTTCACGCGTTCGGCCATGCAGCCCAGCACGCCCAAAATCACCTTTCGTCCCTTCTTCTGCTCGGCGTGCAGCGTGTCAAGTCGGTTGTAAATCTTGTTCTCCGCATTCTCTCTCACGCTGCAAGTGTTCATAAATATGGCGTCGGCATCGGCTTCGTCTTGGCACATTTCGTAGCCAGCCATCTGCATTACCGCAGCCACCACCTCGCTATCGGCCACGTTCATCTGGCAGCCGTAGGTCTCAATATATAGCTTTTTCATTACTTTTGTTGTAGGAAAAGTGTGTTAGGCTATGCCTAACCGTTGTTATCGTGGTGCAAAGGTACTACATTTTTCGGGAAATAGGATAGGCCGAAGGGCAGAAAGTGATGCCATTGCATGTGTTGCCGCTTTCCTTTTCTTCTTCACCGTTGTGGTTGGCACTGTGCGCCTTGCCCATCCTCTGCATGTACAAAATGCACCTTTCGTTGTCTTTTTATTGGCAAAATGCTTGGCTGTTGCAAAAAAATAACCTAAATTTGACCCGGAGTTAAATCAATAAGATTATTACTATACTAACGCTTTACACATCTATGAAGACAGATTTCGAGATTGCCCGTGAGGCTACACTGTTGCCTATTAACGACATTGCCGCGAAGGCTGGCATTTCTGCCGTTAAGTTAGAACCCTATGGCAAACACATCGCCAAAGTACCATACACGCTCATCGACGAAGAGCGCGTGAAGAAATGCAACCTCATCTTGGTTACATCCATTACGCCCACCAAAAGCGGAAACGGTAAAACCACGGTCAGCGTGGGCTTGGCCCTGGGCATGAACCGCATTGGAAAGAACGCCGTGGTGGCTTTGCGCGAACCTTCGCTCGGCCCATGCTTTGGCATGAAGGGTGGAGCTGCTGGCGGCGGATATGCACAGGTGTTGCCAATGGAGAAGATTAACTTGCACTTTACGGGCGACTTCCACGCCATCACTTCGGCCAACAACATGATTGCTGCCCTGCTAGACAACTATATTTACCAACACCAAGACGACGGGTTCGGTATGAAAGAGGTGTTGTGGCGGCGCGTTCTCGATGTGAACGACCGCAACCTGCGCACCATCGTTACGGGATTGGGAGGAAAAACCGACGGCATTGTTACCGAAGGGGGCTTCGACATCACGCCCGCCTCGGAGATAATGGCCATCTTCTGCCTCGCAACAAGCGAAGAAGACTTGCGCCGACGCATCGACAACGTGCTGCTGGGCGTAACACTGCAAGGCAAGCCCTTCACCGTTAAAGACCTGGGTGTGGGCGGTGCTATCGTCGCCATCCTGCACGATGCCATCCATCCCAATATGGTTCAGACCATCGAGAACACGCCGGCCTTTATCCACGGCGGTCCCTTTGCCAACATCGCACACGGCTGCAATAGCGTGCTTGCAACTAAGATGGCCATGACCTTTGGCGACTATGCCATCACGGAGGCGGGGTTCGGTGCCGACTTGGGCGCTGAGAAGTTCTTCGACATCAAGTGCCGAAAGGCGGGCATTTCGCCCAAACTCACCGTTTTGGTGGCCACCGCACAGGCGTTGAAGATGCACGGCGGCGTGAACGAAAAGGAAATAAAGGAGCCTAACGTGGAAGGTGTGCGCCGCGGACTGGCCAATATGGACAAGCATATTGCCAACATGCAGGCCTTTGGCCAAACGGTGGTGGTTTGCCTTAACCGCTTTGCTACCGACACCGATGAGGAATTAGACATCGTTCGCCGTCATTGCGAGGAACTTGGCGTGGGCTTTGCCCTCAATACGGCCTTTGGCGAGGGCGGAAAAGGAGCGGAAGATATCGCTCGATTGGTGGTTAAAACCATCGAGAAGAACCCCTCTGAGCCGCTGCGTATGCTCTACGACGATGCCGACGACATCGAAACGAAGGTGCGTAAGATTGCCCAAAGCATATATGGAGCAAACGACGTGGTGCTGAAACCTGCCGCCAAGAAGAAGTTGGCACGCATTAAGGAACTGGGTTTGGAGCATTTCCCCGTATGTGTTGCTAAGACGCAATACTCGTTTTCGGAGGATGCAAAGGCCTACGGACTGCCTACCAACTTCGACATCACCATCCGCGACTTTGTTATCAACACGGGTTCGGAAATGATTGTGGCCGTTGCAGGCGACATCATGCGCATGCCTGGCTTGCCAAAGAGTCCGCAAGCCGAGCGCATCGACGTCGTTAGCGGCGTAATCGAAGGCTTGTCGTAGTCTTAACGAAGGTGGGTTCCAAGTACATTTAATGTGCATCTTGGAGCCCACCTTGCGTTTATAATTGCGCACAAACTGCGTTTTCGTTGTATAATAGATGTAACTTCCTTAGCTTATCATTTGGCTAATTCGTGAGTTTCTAGAAAGCGAGTTTTCGTGTTTGTTAGTTCTTTCTGCATGATTAGTTCGTAGGCTTTCAATTTGATACGGGGAAACAAAGCACTCAGATAATCATCAACTAACGAACTCACCTACGCACAAACCCATCAACTCAAATTACTCACTAACTTACAAACTCTCTAACTCAGAAACTCATTAACTCAGAAACTCACTAACTTACAAACTCATCAACTTACAAACTCATCAACTCAAACAACTTAGAAACTCAAACAACTCAAAACCTTAAATTATTATCTTTTATTTTACAATACCGCTCTAAATTTTGCTTCATTCTAGGGAAAGTTAAGCCCTAAAAGTAGGCAATTAGCCGATATTTCCGGCCGCACACCTCTCACGCTTAGTCCATTTTTAAGAAAACCACCTGCATTTTGCACCATTTTGCCTTTCTAGTTTGGTTGCCAGCACGTATCTTTTTGACTCCAATTACCCACTTTTAGCCCCTAAAAACCCACTTTTTACCGGCTATTTTGCTCTTTCGCCCCATCTGTTTCATGGTTCTAACAGGTTATGTTTATACCATAACAGCGTATGTTTATGCTTTCTCATGCTACATTTAGCGGCATTTTACCTTGCGTTTAGCACCAAAACGCCTTGCATTTAGCGGCAAAACGCATTGCGTTTAGCACCAAAACGCCTTGCATTTAGCGGCAAAACGCACTGCATTTAGCACCAAAACGCACCACGTTTAGCGGCATATTGCAGGCCATTTAGCTACAAATAGGCCCAAAATTGGCGCAAATGGCAGTTTCACGAAATAAATATTCATTTTGCTGCATCCGCATGCTATCTCCTTTTAGCATCAAAACCAACCTTCGCGAGAATCGATTTTTTGCGGCAAGGAGGGCGATTGGTAGATAAAAAGGGCACCCATAATGTTAAAATTCGCACTAAAAAGCGGACAAAATCTGATGGGTTTACAAGTTCTTATGCCGTGCTTTGATACAAACTCTGCCCTATATTTGACATAAGAACATAAGGGACATAAAGCGAATCAATGGGACTTCTCTGGATTAGACTGCCAACATGTTAATAATCGCAGTAATCTTTTCATCTTCAGGAGTTAAAGGAGTTAAGGAGTTAAGCCAAATGTATAGGTGGCGTTAGGCTAATAGGACAAGTCAGAC
>ERZ773087.676-NODE-676-length-24395-cov-4.498850_pt1 | contig 24395 bp, 28 predicted proteins | sample MGYA00511375_ERZ773087 | MGnify/ENA primary metagenome ERZ773087 (study PRJEB29015, sample SAMEA2737995) | human oral metagenome | biome: human oral; feature: human-associated habitat; material: dental | place: China | collected 2063 ...
GGAAGTCCGAAAATATCCCACGGCGGGTCATCCTGATGAATAGCCATCTTGATATCACACTCCTCACAAGTAGGCATTATCGCCTCCAGGAAATACTTTAAGTTTTCCCAAAGTTTTTCCTTTGTAACAGGCTTATACGCCTCAAAGAGCTCCTTAAGATGCTCAAGTCTTTCAGGTTCCCAACCCGGCATTGTATATCCCTTTGAGCCTTCTATGATATATCTTGCCATCTCAATAGGGTCTTCTCTTATAACTTTCTTCTCATAAAAAAGTGCATTTGATCCGTCGGGCAACTCATGATGCAAGTCAGTTCTGGTCCAGTCAAATACAGGCATAAAGTTGTAACATACAACCTTTACACCGAATTTTGCAAGATTTCTTAGAGTTGTTTTATAATTCTCTATAAGTGCATCTCTCGTAGGTAAACCTATCTTTATGTCATCATGAACATTTACAGATTCAACCACATCCATATTAAAGCCATAAGGCTCAAGCTGCTTTCTTACTTCTTCGATTTCGGCAACTTCCCAAACTTCTCCTGCAGCCTTGTTGTGCAATGCCCAAACAATGCCTTCAACACCGGGAATCTGCTTGATTTGCTTTAAGGTAACGGAGTCATTTCCTTCTCCGTACCAGCGCCAAGTCATTTGCATAGTTTTCTCCTTCTATAATATCTATACAATAAAAGTAACTAAAGTTACTGATATTATCCCACATATTTCTTCAATGTCTCCCTTACAGCTCCCTTTCCTGCTATAAGTTCAACAAAGTATTTTTCTGCAAGCTCACCAAGCCCTGCTTCATATAAGTTTACTCCGAATATGGAAGCATCACTGAATAACTTCTCAAGCTTTGCGTGTACATCGCTGTCTCCAATCTTTATATCTGCCAACATAGGAACTACCTTTTCAAGTAAAGGATCCGGACTGAGTTCAAATTTATTTAAATTGTCGTCTATTCCCATCAGATATCTTGCCCAACCTGCAAATACAAGAGGTATCAGCTTAAGATCCGAAACATTTAAACTGTTACTCTTTTCATATGCCTTTATTGTCTCACCGAATCTTATTGCAAGTTTTTGAGATGTATCACAGGCGATTCTTTGTGGGGTATCAGGCATAAACGGATTTGGAAGTCTTACCTCTACAACCGTATCTATAAAGTCTTTAGGATTGATGATTCCCGGATCTGTAACTACAGGAAGGCCCTCTTTATATCCTATTGTTTTTATAAACTTTGTAAGCTCACTGTCTTTCATCTCATCGCTGATTTTTTCATATCCCAAGAGACAACCGTATATTGCAAGTGCCGTATGAAGAGGATTAAGGCAGGTACACACCTTCATTCTCTCCACCATATCTACAACTTCACGCTTTGTAAACATTACTCCGCCTTCTTCAAGCTTCGGTCTGCCGTTTGGGAAGTTATCCTCTATTACAAGGTACTCCGCCTCTTCCGCATTTACAAAAGGTGCCACAAATGTATTCTTACCGGTCTTTACAAAGTCTACATCCTCTATGCCGTCTTTGACAAGCATATCCATTACGGAGTCGGCAGGTCTCGGTGTTATTTTGTCAATCATAGTCCATGGGAAACTTACCTTACCGGAATCTTCTACATATGATAAAAATCCTTTATCACATACATTATTATCATACCAGTTCTTTGCAAATGCTACCACAGCAGCTTTAAGCTTATCACCGTTATGTGAACAGTTATCCATACTTACCATAGCTACAGGAAGAGCACCCGCCTTAAATCTCTCATAAAGCATGGCACAAACCTTACCCATGTAGCTTGTAGCTTTATAAGGTCCTGCCTTAAAGTCCGCCTCTATCCCTGCCGGAGTATTTCCGTTTCCGTCAACTACTGCATAACCTTTTTCAGTTATGGTAAAGCTTACCATTTGAAGTGAAGGCTTTCTAAATAACTCCTTTAAAGTTTCGTAGTCTGCATTTTGTGGATCCACTCTCAAAGATTCCACTACTGAACCTACAATATTCTTCTCAACCGTACCGTTACAGCAAAGTTTTACATATATTGTAAGATCGTCAAATGACTTGAACGCCTTATCTATTATTTCATAATCAAACCCTTCAGCAACAACAAGACCTATATCGGTCTTCTTTTCATTTAACAGATTATTTAAAATATTTGCCTGGAATGCTCTAAAAATGTTTCCTGCGCCGAAATGTATCCAATTCGGATTTGCAAGTGTATTCTTTTTCACTTGCTCTCTGTCATACTTTGGCAATTTGTATCCAATTTCCTGCCATGTTGCTGCATTTTCTATAATACTTCTTTGATTGAGTTTCATTATTCTTCCCCTCATTTTGACCTAAAAGGCTTAAAAACATTATTTATAAGCCACAACTCCGACTTTAAAATATATTACAATTCACGTTGTCAGACATTCAATATTTTATCATTTTTTCCATATAAAAAGCAAGGCTGAACCGTTATAAACCTTACCTTTATAACATTGTTCAGCCTGCTAAATTCAATATTTAATTGTTTATATACTCAAGAACTTCTTCTATACTCTTCTTACCGAAGAAAACCTTATCTTCATTCATTACAAGACATGGCACACTCATTACATGATACTTTTCTCTTAGATCACCAAAATGATTTATATCATAAACTTGTGCATCAATGTTCGGATTTAGAGAAGCAATTCTTTGTACCGCTACAACAAGGTCAGGGCACATTGTACAGCTGAGTGACACCAAGATCTTAAATGACACCTTATCCTTTATTTCAAGTATCTTTTCCCTTATATCATCACTTAATCCCTGTCCCGGACCTGATACATTGTATATACCGAGAATAAATGAAGTAAATTCATGTCCGCCCGGAACACCGTGGAAAGCCAAACCGCTGAACTCTCCGTCTTTATGTATTTCTACAACAGGTGCCTTTGCCTCATCTTTTATCTCTTCAACAGATATCTTATCCGTAAGTTTACCAAGCTCAGTCATATACGAAAGAAGTTCTTTTGATACATCATCATCCTTCACAAATACCTTAAGTAAGATATTCTTTTCCATCTTACCGAATACGGTATTTAACTGTGCAAGCATATCAGATGAGAACAATCCTTCTTCCTTGGCTTCTTCTTTCGGCAAACTTCCCTTTCCGGCACCTGATTGCCTTATAGGAACTACAGGCTTAATACCTGTCTTTTTCTCCATTACAGCAATATACTTTTCAAGTTCCGTTGCTGCAATACCCGCATCTCCTACAGTTGTTACAACCTGTCTTAGCGGCTTTATACAAACATCTCCGGCCGCATACAATCCGTCAATTGCGGTTTTCTTTGAGGCATCTGTAATTACATAGCCTCTTTCATCAAGTATTCCGAAGTTCTTTACCAAAGATGTTGCAGGTTCATATCCTGCAAATACAAATACTCCGAAGCCGTCTTTATCTTCAAAGACTTCCTCTTTGCCTGTTTGATTGTTTTTATAAACAATTCTCTCAAGGACGTCTCCACCTTCTACTTTCACCACCTCGGTATGTGTAAGTACGGTGATTTTTTCATTATCATAGGCATGTTGAGCGGTAGTTTTTGCACAGGTAAAGTCAGGCTCTCTTATAAGGATGGTCACATGCTTTGCATACTTTGTTAAGAATACACTTTCTTCAGCTGCCGCAAAACCGCCGCCTACAACAAATACTTCCTTTCCTTTAAAGAATTCTCCGTCACATGTTGCACAATATGCAACTCCATGGCCTTTGAACTTTGCCTCACCTTCAAATCCTATCATTCTCGGTGATGCACCTGTAGCAAGTATTACTCCGAAACACTCGATATCTCCCTTTGATGTATGGACCTTCTTAATATCGCCGTCCATGTCAATGGAATCCACTGTAGCAAGTAAGAATTCGGCGCCGAAATTTTGTGCCTGTTTTCTCATCTGCTCTCCAAGTTTGGCTCCTGAGATATGCTCTATACCCGGATAATTTACAACTTCAGCGGTCAGAGTAATCTGACCGCCAAATTTTTCTTTTTCTATAACAAGTACACGATAATATGCTCTGGCCAAATAAATAGCCGCTGTCAGACCTGCAGGACCTCCGCCCACAATGACTGCATCATACATGTTTTTACTCATAATGTCCCCTAATATTATAACTGACCTACAAGATCAAGACTTGGCTTTAATGTCTCAGCACCCGGCTGCCACTTAGCAGGACAAACCTGATCACCATGCTCATGAACGAACTGGCAAGCACGAAGCTTTCTTAAAAGCTCTTCCGCATTTCTTCCGACTCCACCTGCATTTACTTCATAAGAAACGATCTTTCCGTCAGGATTGATGATGAAAGAACCTCTCTCTGCCAAACCGTTCTCCTCGATATATACTTCAAAATCTCTTGAAAGTACATGTGTAGGATCTGCAAGCATCGGATACTCAATCTTTGAGATACGCTCTGAATGATCATGCCATGCCTTATGTGTGAAATGTGTATCTGTTGAAACTGAATAGATCTCACAACCTGCCTCTTTAAACTCCTTGTAATTCTTCTGTAAATCCTCCAACTCTGTAGGGCATACAAATGTGAAATCTGCAGGATAGAAGAAAAATACACTCCACTTTCCTAAAACATCCTTCTTAGATACCTCAACGAAATCTCCGTTATGAAATCCCTGTACGCTAAACTCTCCAACTTCCTTGTTAATCAATGACATAACTGCCTCCTTATATAAATAAAATATTTTTTGTTCTAAATCAGTATAGAAAATATCTTTACTACAAAGGTAAAAGATAGTTTTTCCTAACCTGTTATTATATTTAACATAATTTTATTGTATACACAATAGCATTTTGTAATTTCGGCGTTTTAACTAATAATAATTCCTATTATTATAAATTATTTTACACTAAAATTCAAACCTTATTAGCTTTCAATATTTACCTGTATTTTGTAAACCGGAATAAATAACAACCCTCCTCATACAATATCTTTACTATAAAAAAGGATGCGATCATATCGCATCCTGCTTAAATATATTCAATTTCAACTAAAGTAAGTCCCTTTGCAGGCATTGTCTGTCCTGCAAGTTTTCTGTTTTTTGCTTTCATTATCTCTGTGATATGACTTGGAGGATAAACTCCCATGCCTACCTTTATTAGAGTACCTGCTATAATACGAATCATATTGTAGAGGAAACCGTCACCTCTTACCACAATTGTAATCATATCTTCATCCTGTAATACTTCCAACGAAAAAATGGTTCTTACAGGTGATGAAGCCTGAGATTTTTGTGAGCAAAAGCTTGTAAAATCATGTGTTCCTATAAAGTATCCGCTTGCCTCTCTCATCTTATCAACATCCAAATTAAAATAGCAAAAATGTGCATAAAGTCTTTCTGTAGGTATATCAATCTTTCGATTCAAGATTCTATAGGTATATGTCTTTATACAATCATTCTTTCTCGGATGCCAATCTGCTTCCACCTCTTCGGAATATTGTATTCTGATATCATCAGGTAATCTTTGATTTATAGCAAATGCAAATTTATCTGCCGCCATTCTTGCATTTGTATCAAATACAGCCACATTTCCATAGGCATGTACTCCCGAGTCTGTTCTTGAAGCGCCGATAACCTCTATCTCCTCACCTGTAAGTTTGGAAATCGCACTGTTTAATACTTCTTCTATAGTTATTCCGTTGGGCTGTTTTTGCCAGCCGCAATAATTTGTACCGTCATAGGATACTATAAGTCTTATTCTTCTCATTACCCTACTTTCTAAAAATAAAAACCGAAGCAATACATATAATCATATATATTAAGTAATAAAAATATGTGATTATATCGGTTTTCTTATACTTTAAAGGCTTCAACTTGGTTCTGCCCTCACCGCCGTGATAACATCTGGCTTCCATCGCCATAGCAAGATCTGTAGCTCTTCTCATTGCAGAAATAAAGAGCGGTACCAAAAGCGGTACCATTGCCTTTGCTTTTTGTATAATATTTCCCGACTCAAAATCTGCACCTCTTGCCATCTGAGCCTTCATTATTTTATCCGTTTCCTCTATCAATATAGGAATAAACCTAAGTGCAATGGACATCATCATTGATATCTCATGCACAGGTATCTTTATAACCTTCAAAAATCCAAGGCTCTTTTCAAGTCCGTCTGTGAGTGCATTCGGTGTTGTGGTAAGTGTCATTACCGAAGAACCTACTATAAGGAAAATCAGTCTCATTCCCATAAACAGCGATATTCTGATACCCTCTCTTGTTATCTTAAATATCCAAAGTTTAAATACCACTTCACCGTCTGTCAAAAAGAGATTAAAACTTACACTTATTATAAGCAAAACAAGTACCGCTCTAAGTCCCTTTAACATAAACTTTACAGGAACCTTTGAAAGTCCTATCGCAATTACCAAAAAAAAGATTGCAAGTCCGTAACCCGGCCATGAATTTGCCAGAAAAAGAGAAATAATAAAAACCATAGTTCCGAAAAGTTTTGTTCTCGGATCAAGTCTGTGTACAAAAGAATCTACAGGATAGTACTGTCCCAATGTGATATCTCTAAGCATTTTTATCCTTTCTCCTAATGTATTTTAATATTGCATCCTTGGCTTCTTTTATTGTTGTAATATCATCTCCCAAGTCTACACCTTCTTTTTTCAGTCTCTCAACTATATATGTTATTCCCGGCGCGCTGAGTCCTATACTTTCAAGGAACTTATACTGTTTAAAAACTTCCTTCGGCGTACCGTCCAATACAAGTTCACCCTTATTCATAACCAGCAGTCTGTCAACATATTTTGCTACATCCTCCATACTGTGTGAAACAAGGATGACAGTCATATCTCTTTTTTTCTTAAGCTCAATGATTTCATCAAAGAGCTCATCTCTTCCCTTAGGATCAAGTCCCGCCGTAGGCTCATCTAAAATAAGCACTTCAGGATTCATAGCCAACACACCGGCTATTGCAACTCTTCTTTTTTGTCCACCTGAAAGTTCAAAAGGTGACTTTTTATAATAACTTTCATCAAGACCAACCAAAGCAAGGCTCTCCTTTGCCATTGCTTCCACCTCATCTTCAGGAAGCTTTTGATTTCTCGGTCCGAATTCCACATCTGAAAGTACGTCCACCTCAAAGAGCTGATGCTCAGGATACTGAAACACAAGTCCTACCTTCTGTCTTAAAAGCCTTAGGTCATACTTTGGAGCATATATATTTTCACCTTTAAAATAAAGTTCACCTGAAGTAGCCTTTATAAGCCCGTTCAGATGCTGTATCAATGTGGATTTACCTGAACCTGTATGCCCTATAATACCTACGAACTCTCCCTTTCTTATCTTGAATGAGACATCCTTGATAGCATACTGTTCAAAAGCAGTTCCTTCTCCATATATAAAGTTTAATTTCTTCGCTTCTATTTGAATATCTTGCACATTTTCTTGCATTTTCTTCTCCAAATGTGTTTATTTTAGTATCGGTAAAAGGTTATCTACCAACTCATCCAATGTAAGTATACCGTCAGGCAAATTTAAGCCTGCCTGCTTCAATTCATATGCCAGTTCGGTCGTACTCGGTACATCAAGCCTAAGCTTCTTAAGCTCTTCCACATGAGAAAAGACTTCTTTCGGTGTGCCGTCCATTACTATCTTACCTTCATCCATTACTATAACTCTGTCTGCTTCTATAACCTCTTCCATATAGTGAGTAATTAATATTACCGTGATATTTTCTTTTTTATTTAATTCAAGAACCGTCTTTATAACTTCTTTTCTGCCGTTCGGGTCAAGCATTGCTGTCGGCTCATCAAGAACAATACATTTCGGCTTCATTGCCATAATACCTGCTATAGCCACTCTTTGCTTTTGTCCTCCTGAAAGTTTATTCGGAGATTTATATCTGTAAGCGGTCATTCCTACCGCCTCAAGTGCAGCATCCACTCTCTTCCACATCTCATCTGTCGGAATACCGATATTTTCAGGCCCAAATGCCACATCTTCTTCCACCACATTTCCTATGATCTGATTATCCGGATTTTGGAATACCATTCCTACCATCTTTCTCAAATCAAGAAGTGTTTCATCATTTGCCGTATCCAAATCAGAGATAAATACAGTACCTTCTGTAGGTAATAATATACCGTTTAAATGTTTTGCAAATGTAGATTTTCCCGAGCCGTTATGTCCCAAAATCGCCACAAAATCGCCTTGTGTAATATCAATATTTAAATTATTGATAGCTCTTTTTACATCCTCTACATTGTCCGCTTCATCTCTTGTTATATAATCAAATATAAGCTTTGTTGCCTTTACTATTCCCATATTTTCCTTTTACTTACTTTTTATAAAACAAGAACCTCAGCAAGGTTGCTGAGGTTCTAATAACGTGCGTGAGAAGATTCGAACTCCCGACACCTTGGTCCGTAGCCAAGTGCTCTATCCAGCTGAGCTACACACACATTGCAAGTATGTATTCTACATGAACGGTGTGTATTTGTCAATAGGGTTTTTATATCGGGGTTGAAAATTATGCTATTTTCTGTGTAATCTTAATGCTTCTATTTCTTCTTTGCTTGCTAACTCAAAACAGTTTTTCTCATTTCCCGTGTAAATCACATACACATTTTTATATAATTTAAGATTATAATCTAACATATTAAGATATTCCAAATTATCATAGCTTTTTGTATGTGGATTATAATAACAATAATATCTCATATCAAATATGATATTGTCGGCATTTATATATGTATGTTGTGCTTTCATAGCATCTTGAAAATGTCTGTATATCTCTTCATCTGAATATGCACCTCTGTGTGTAGGTATAATCGTAATATTAACCCTAGGGTATAGGGTACATACTTCATCTGACATATCAACTTCTCTAAAAAGTTTATCAGTATTTAAATCAGGCAAATTAGTATATACTATTGCATATACAAATGACAATGATGCATATCCTGAAACACTCATATCATGACATGGAGTCCAGGAAATATAATGGATACTTTTTTTCATATCAGGCATAAATTTTATATCATCAATTATTTTTATCATACCCACTCCTTATAATAATTAGTTAAAACCATCCTATACTTATTTTATAGCTTATTACTCTCCATTTACGGTTGCGGAACATCCGCTTCATTATAATCCTTTATTACATGGTCTGCTGAGAGTAATCCCACATTTATATCAAAATAGTGATATCCTCTTAATCCGGTATTTTTTTCAATACCTCCGTTTCTCCATGCATTATCACTGTCCCAGGTTGTATCAAGTATTACCCATCTTCCATTTGCCCAAAACTCATTCCAGGCATGGTTTGTATCCTTATTCGGATCATAGTTTTCAGGCCAATAATCATTTGATACACCCAAAGCAAATCCGGAAATTTTTTTTGCCGGAACTCCGGCTGCCCTTAATAGTGCCGCTGTCAGGTTTGCATATCCGTCACAAACGCTTCTTTTTGAATGTAATGTTCCAAGCGCTGAGGTATCCATTCCAATATAGTTTCCGCTTAAATATCTGTCCCAATCATAATAAATATTATTGCATACCCAGTCATGTATTACTACAGCTTTATCATAATCATTAGTAATTCCGGCTGTAATACTGTTTGCTAAATCTATTATTTCCTGATTATCACTTTGAATATCACTTGACGGCTGCCTATAATATGCCAGTGCTTTTTCGTCTGTTCTTTTATTGTTCACTACAGCCATATTGTGATCATAGTATGGATATGGTACAAAACTTAATTTTCCATCTTTATATAATATTTCTATATCATTTCCATAAATTAATGATTTGTAGGAACCATATCTTTCAGAAGAAGCGTACAAATTCACAGAATACTTTCCCTCAGCTATTTTATCTAAGTAAAAGCTCATGCTTCCTGTACTGTTACTAACTATATTGTTATAGACTTCTTTACCGTTACTGTCTTTTAATATGAGCCAAATATATTTATATATAGATATCACAGGTATTTTATCTATACCAAGCAGCTTTCCCTTTATGTATATACTCTTAGGATATCTTTCCGAACTGTTCATCTCTATTCTGTAATCAATATTGGTATCATAGCTATACTGACTTACATTAGTTGTTTTTGGCTCCTCAGAAATAATTCCGGTTTTATTTTCAAAACTAATTTGCTCAACTCCCGGACCTGTAGCAGCTACTGATGTGAACAAACTTCCTGTACTTAGCAAAAGTGTAACTGATAAAGCTGTTACTCTTTTTAACAGTCTTTTTGACTTTTTTTCTTTTCTTAAATTCATACTATACCTCTTTCTTTTTGTGTATTTCACAAAACACTCTAATAATATTTTATACTTTTTATTCCAAAAAAGAATACCTTGAACTTACATTTGGCATGTGTAATTTTAGTGTAAGTCTCAAGACCCTTTATTTACAAGGTTTTGGAGTATTTTAAAATTTGACTTATATTACTGTTCCACATATAATGGAACAATCACCCGAAGGTTTAATCTTTCGGATATTTTGATACGGAGGATTGATATGCATAACAACTCTTCTTTTAATAAAGATATAGTAAGACTTGCCATACCTATAGTCATACAAAATATCGTTACAACTGCTGTAGGTTCGGCTGATGTTATAATGCTTGGCTTTGTAGGACAAGATGCACTTGCGGCAGGTTCACTTGCAAATCAGATAATGTTTATTTTAAACCTGGTATATGCAGGTATTGCATCCGGTGTCATTATGCTGGCGGCACAGTATTGGGGCAAAAACGATACAAAGACTATTGAAAATATAATGGGTATCGCAATGCAGCTTTCCGTTGCCATATCAAGTGTGTTCTTTATACTTGCATTCTTTTTCCCCGGATTTTTGATGCATATTTTCACAAATGATACCAATTTGATAGTCTCAGGTATACCGTACTTAAGAGTTGTAAGCTTTTCATACCTGCTGATGAGCTTTTCACAGGTTTATCTTTGCACGATGAGAAGTGTCGAAAGAGTAAACTTCTCTACCGCCGCATATACGGTGGCATTTTTACTCAATATCGTTTTGAACGCAACTTTTATATTCGGATTTTTCGGTCTTCCGAAACTGGGTATCATAGGAGTGGCACTTGCAACAGTTATCGCAAGAGGTGTAGAACTTACCATATGTATTATAGACAACTTCATACCTAAGTCTATACACTTCCGTCTAAAGACAGTCTTTAATACAAATAAAGTTCTGTTTTTAGACTTTTTAAAATACTCCATGCCTGCCTTCGGCAATGAAATAGTTTGGGGAATTGCGTTTTCAATGTATTCTGTAATAATGGGACATCTTGGAGGTGATATAGTCGCAGCAAATGCTGTTGTCGTAGTTGCCAGAAACTTCGGAACCGTTGTATGTTTCGGTATCGCAAATGCAGGTGCAATAATACTTGGTAAATCCATAGGCTCAGGAAACAGTGACACTGTAAAAGCCGATTCTTCTCATTTCTTAAAAATAACCGCACTGTCGGCTTTACTTGGAAGTATTGTTATATTTGTTTTAAGACCTGTATTTTTCAATATGGCAACACTGACTCCGACTGCAAGAGATTACCTGAGTATAATGCTTTATATAAGTATGTACTACATTTGGGGACAGGCTCTAAACACTGCCTTTATATGCGGAATTTTCCGCTCAGGAGGCGATTCAAAATGGGGATTTATCTGCGATGTGATTGATATGTGGGGATATGCAGTTCCGCTTGGCTTTATATCGGCTTTTGTTCTTAAGCTTCCACCGATGTGGGTATATTTCCTTATTTGTACCGATGAGTTTGTAAAGATTCCGTTTGTATACAAACATTATAAGAGCTATAAATGGCTGAAAAATATTACCAGAGATTTTTAAAATAAGGGGCGATTGCCCCTTATAACTATAATTGTATCCATTCCAATCCGTCCACGCTCTTTAATATCAGTATACTCTTTTCAAACCTGTTTTTAAGCACGACTTCATCTTCTACTGATATATCACTATACCAATGATTAAGACTTGCATATTTCCCTCTGTGAATATCAACGACTACAGTAGTTATAGGATCCCAGGTTTTCTTTTTAACACTCTCTACAATTACATAATATGCGTCTAAGAATACAAGATTTCTTCCATACATCCAAAACGGTAGTTCTCTATCTAACAGTGGAAGCTTAGCTGAAAAAATAAAATCTCCCATCGGCGGCTCCGTTTCATAGTTTAATACAATCTCACTTCCATAATATGCGATTTCTGCTCCATATGCACCTACACTTACAGGCACACCCTCTTCGGCTATTATAAAATCCATTTCTATATCCCTTCCGCATTCATTCTGATAGCAAAGAACTCTTTAAATGTATCGTCTTCGTTTTCTATATTTTCTTTCATGGATATAAGTTTTCTTTTACCGACTCTTCTGTCCAAAACAGCAAATATCCTGACAAGCATATTTTCACTGTATAGACTCTTTTCAATGCTTTGGTTATCAAACTCATCAAATGCACGATAAAAGCACCTCTGATCGAATACACCAAGCTTTATGGCGGTATCATCAATATATGCAAATTCTTCTCTCATACGTCTTTCATACTTTTCATCTTTTGGAAAAGACGCCGCTTTTGTCCAATTATAATAATAACAACCCTTTATAATCTCTTTACCTTTATATCTTATAGCTGCCCTACCTTCATGATCCGGAGACCTGCTATAGGATGTTGCAAAGTAGCTGATATCACCCTTTAAACTTTCCGCCAGATATTCGCTTTCCATTCTTTTTCTAATACCGCTCCAAGTTGACATTTTTCCTCCAAATCATAAACTATACACTGTCTACATTTTCAAAATATTCATCCAAATGATGATATATCTTCATATCCTCATCTACATCATCTCTTAAGACAATACATATACTTTTATTCTCTGTATCCGTAAAAACATAATTATGCTCACCGTAGTAAGCCTGATAACCGCATCTTTTTAGAGTCAATATCTGACCGACACTAAGTTTAAAAATATTCTTTCTGACAATATAAGCCTTACCTGCCTCCATACTAGTCCTTCTTATAAAAATATAAATATGGATAGTTTACAATCTCTTCATGCCAGTTATCATCATGCTTTATTATAACCTTTCCATTTTCATCATAACACCTTGCAACTATCGGTGCTCTCTCTCCGGATTTTATTTTCCAAACCAATATTCCGTCCTCAAGCCCTGAATCAGGTGAATCGGTCTTTATATATTTTCCGAGATAACAATCCCACCTTCCAAAAGGCAACTTATCATCCACGATATTTACAAACTCTGCCAAGGTATCAGGCAAAATAAATGTATCGGGATTAGGTGCGTTTACATCATCTCCCATGCATATACTGCTCCTGCCCATATAGACTTTTATTTGCATACTCTTCTCCTTAAAATTTATATAAAAGAGGGAATACCAATCCCACATCAATAGCCATAAATCCCAGTATAATACCCAAAACGCCCAAAAATATAGTTATACCCTGAACATTTTCACGAATCTGTATGGAGAACCTCCTATAATCAATACCTCTGTTATTTATAATATTCTCTCTTTCTTCTGCTCTGTCCGTTAATGAGATATTATAACTTCCGCTCTCCGCACTAAATGTATACAGCTTAACTCTTACATCCTTAAAACTGCTTGCTGTAGTTCTAAAAAAATCCGGATATAATATTACAAACTTTCCTGTAGCGTTATTTTTTAGTTTAATATCTAAATTATATATAGGAGATACTGAATACTTTTTTCCACAAAGCCATATATCATATTTACCGACATCCTCAAGTCTAAAGGTTCCGTCTATTAAGCTTACAGGCATTTCATATATCATCTTAGCCTTGGCAAATCCGCTTGCCTTTTTAATGCCGATAACCATAAGATATATTCCCACAGGTACAAGCAGTAATAATAAATATTTCAAATCCTTAACAGATTGTAACCAGGACATTTCCGTCCGCCTCCAAAATTTCCTTATAAAATTCTTTCATTCTTTCAAAACAGTCAAGAAGATCTTCTTTTATTTCATCTTCTTCCTCTTCATAGTCCCAAATATTAGGATATAACTCCGCCTCTTTACCTTCTTCCAAACTGAAGCTTTCCAAAGCACTTTCCATATCAAAATCTTCAAGTGCTTTTAATATATCCTTAACTCTGTCCTTATTTGTATAGGCTATAAAGTCTTCTATTTTTTCTATCGAAGTTACACCCACCACAGCTTCACTGAGAGGATCTTCCCATATAGGATCTGATGCACTTACTCCTGTCAGCATATAGTGAAGCAGATCCCAGTTCTTATCTATATCAAGAAGTATCTCCGCCTCCTCATTCCAATCTTCCACCGTTTCAAAGATATCTTCCTCATTTTCAAATTTTTTAAGTGCTTCCAACTCTTTATCACCTAAATATTGATAGTTTGCTCTAAGTCCCATTTTTATTTTCTCCTTAAATATTAAAATATTTTATAAATCTTTTTTGCAGCTTATCACATTTGTATCCTATATTCTCATAGAATTTATGTGCTTCTACACGATGATTGGCTGAATTCAGTCTGATAAATGAAATTCCGTTATCAGTAGCATATTTTTCAATATAACACATTAATTTTTTACCGACCCCATTGCCCCGGAAATCAGGGGCCACAGCCAAACCCAATATATTAAGTCCGGTATCACTATACACACTTTCATATACCTGTGCATGAACAAATCCGATAACCTTTTTTGTATTCTCATCTTCATATACTGCAATAATATGATTTTTATTATCGCATGACAATTTCTTTATCTGATTCTCAACCGTACTTATATCAACATCATACCCTAAAGATGTTTTGCATATTTTTTGTATTTCCTTTGCATCGGATATATTTATTTCTCTTATCATATGCATCTCATCCTCCCATACTTGCAGATGTAATGCCTTTTTTCAGGCTTCCACCAACTGTTATGCAATGTCCCGCAAAAATATCATCATCATTAAAATATGCTGTGAATGAACCGCCTGATGTCATAGAAATTGATTCAATACCGATTCTATCGGCAAAACTCTCTTCCGTGATTTTTAGGGCTTCTTCCTCGGATTCACACCAATCTCTTGCAAGGTCTATAAGCTTTTTCGCCGCAAATGTCCTCATTTTTGCATCCCGTTTTTCAGCACTTAAGTACAATTCTTTCATAGCTTTTCTTGCCTTTGTGATTCCCGCTTTATTGTCTTTATCAACATCCAATGAAATATCAATATTTTTGTCAAGCCAAGTAATATGCCCTTCAAAGCTGTTTATAGTTCTATCATACAAAAGCTCACCCAATATATCATCCTCTATGATTATAGGCTTTTTGTACTCTGCAAGAATTTCTTCAAGCTCCGGACTTTGTGCATTTTTTTCCATTACATCCACTAAAAGAAAATCAAGTCTTTTTATCATAATCTCCGGCAGTTCCTCAGGTAATTTCTTACGTACCTTTAAATGATAAACTGTTTCTTTATCAAATTCCGGTATCAAATGATTTTCATACTCTTTTTCACTTGCAGCAAATACAAATCTACATTCTTCTTTATGTAGCTCTCCTGTTTCACAATCTATATAGGCCAGGCAGCATATTGCTACTTCCCAAAATCCGTTTCTCTTACTTGTTATATCACCTTCATGTCTAAGTACAAGAATTCCCTGCTCTTTTTTATCAAAAGAGTTTTCCCATTCGTTCTCAGTCATTTGGTTTCTTTTTCTCATATAATCAATGAGTTCCATTAAGATCAACCCCTTATAAGCTCTGATAGCTCCTTTTCACTCAACTCACCATTATTATATAACTTTTCAAGCAAATTTTCATCAAAATCTATTTCATAGTAGTCTGTTACAAATTCCTTGAAGTCATCATATGTTTCACATATATACCCAAGCATCCATTTGCTTCCGTCATCATCAGACAATTTATTTTGATGAATTTTTCCGTCATACCAAACGAAAAATGTTGTTTCATCTATTTCCCGGTCATCAAAGAGCGAAATATATTTTTCATCAACACCGTCATATATCTTTTGTATAACACTTCTGTCAAACCTTTCCTTAGCAAACTGACTCAAACTGCTTTCATGTGCAAATCCCTTTATTAAGACTATATCTTCCATAAAAATAACATATAGAGTATCGCCTGAGCCGTTATCAACAATATACTTTAAATAAGTTTCATTTTCTTCTTTATAAATTATTCGAAGATAATCCTCAGACGGGTCAGTCAAGGCATTGTCAAGAAAATACAGTGCCTCAAGTCCGATTCGCATATTGCCCCAATCCATAAATTTCATTCCATACTCCTATTTAAAATCAGTTTTTTTATATCTTCCGGAAACATATCCTAAAATACAAATCTGAGCTATATTCCATTCATTTGCAAGATAGATGCTGCATCTGACTTCATCACCTAAAGTATTTTTTGCAATAAACTCATATCTTCCCAGTTCTTCATTATTTGAAATTCTTTCAATATCTGCTACATATGTTTCCTTGAAAAACCTATTAAATTCATCCCAAGCGGTTAGTGCATCCGCTTTTGTAATTTCCACCTTTAGACAGTATCCGATACTGACCTTGCACCTTTTCTTTCTTCCGGTTTCATCAGCCTTAAATACCTTTGTACTGCCCTTATCAAATACCCATTCCTTATCTTTTAGTGTGGGGATCTTTTCTGCCAATATATCTTTAAATTTGATAATATTATCCGAAAAGTATTTACAGGCATTTTCAAAAATCTCAAGGTTTTCCATTTTTATAGTCCCCTACATAGTATTTATTTTGTTTAGTCCGCATCCACATAAAGATGATATTTTTTACAGTGTAAACATCTGAATAAGTATCCGCAAATAGATCCGTCCTTTACCAGATATTTTTCTACATCCGCAAATTCATCACGTTTATTGTACTCTTCAAAGACTTCTTCTGCAATTCCCATTTCTTTTAATTCATTTGTTCCTACGCTGCCCAGATATTCACAGTAATCATTACAACAGGAAAGCCAATACTCACCCTGCCAACTTAAATACCCCGGTGTTCTGTAGAAAAGTTCCTCATTCTTTTCTTTATTCTCTTCAAAATCCCATTCGGCATCCTGAACAAACTCCGCATCAAACTTTTTTGCGGCTTCTCCGTTTGAAATACATACAGGGCAAAGATAATCCACATCATCTTGAGCATATGGACTTTTTGCATAGTAGACACTGCTTTCTTTACCGCAACAAGGACATACTTTCGCTTCACCTTCTATAAATGAACCTGTCTCCAAAGGATCGGGATGATATCTGAATTTCGGCAATAATTTTTTACATTCTTCCCTTTTTAGCCTTTCCTCTTTATTTAGCGGTCTTGGTGTTGCAAATCTGTCACCATGGCTCTCATTTAATTCTTTTAACCCCAAATACTTTTTAATCTGTTTTCTGTCTGTTTTATCATATATATTTTCATACAGTTTATATGCACTCTCCATCTTATAGAGCAGTTGATAGACATCAACCAGTACTTCCATTGCCTCTTTTTCGGTTCTAACTTTTAGTCTGTCAGCAAATTCATATAATGCCAATACACTTGCCTCATTTTCATGCTGCTTTACAAAGTTTTCTTTTAAGCTGATATATTCTTTTAAAAATTCGTTCATGTTTCATCCTTATATAATCAAAGCATCTAATAATGTTCTTTTACATACTCTATAAATTCATATATGTCAGAAGATACCTCTTCCATTTCAAGTGATCCGAGTGCACCCAAATCATTTCTATATATGGTATCGTCAGAGTCCTTTTTTATAAAGAAAGCCATATCTCCGTCCTGTCCTATCATGAAAAATTCAGGCTCATATTCAAAAACCTCATATGTAAGATTTCTTTCCTCCAAATCTTTTTCTTCATAAAGTATCACACCTGTGTCGCCTACCGAAAATCCGTCACTTCCCTTTATTTCCTCTAAAAACTTTTCATACATTTTTGGAAGTTTAAAATTTATATTGTCCATAGTATTACCTCATGTTTTATAGTTCGAACTTTTTCCAATCATCTACTGATTCTATTATCGGTATCAGACTGTCAATTTCAAAATACTCTTTTTCAATAGGGTCGGCATAACCGTCAACGATCAATACTCCGGTACATCTTATATGAGCATTATCATCTTTTATATCTATAATTTCAAGCTTATATGAAATCATAGGTTCCGACTCATAAATATAAAATGTATCTTCTCTTTCATCACATTCTTCCAATGTATTTACAATAAAACTTTCTCCTATAAGATCTTTTACATTGCTTTTGTTTGAATATATACTGTTTATACAAATAGAAGGAGCTGTCAATTCACCGTAAAAATCTCCCTCTTTAAATCCTATATCTACAGACCACGAGCCGCTTTCTTTATCAAATATAAGGCAACTCTGTCTGTCACTTAAGTCATCTTCAAAACAGTACTTTTCACCTATCTTAAGCATTCTATACCTCCAAAAAAGGACCGGCTTTGCCGATCCTTAGTATGTTAACTTTATTTGATACCCTGGTCCTTCTTTACCTCTTCCAGCTCTGCAAATACCACATCATTTATTACTTTGATGTAAGTACCCTTCATGCCGGATGACCTGCTTTCTATTACTCCTGCACTTTCAAATTTTCTTAGTGCGTTTACTATCACCGATCTGGTGATCCCTACTCTGTCGGCTATCTTACTTGCTACAAGTACACCTTCATTGCCGTTAAGCTCTTCAAAGATATGTATTATAGCTTCAAGTTCTGAAAAGCTTAATGTTGATATGGCGGATTTCACAATAGAAATCTTTCTGTTTTCCTCCGCATTCTCCTCATTTACACTTCTCATCATTTCAAGTCCTACCACTGTTGTACCATATTCGCTTAATATTATGTCATCTATATCAAAGCCCTTTTCCTCTTTGTAAATGAATACGGTACCCAGTCTTGAACCTGCAATATCAATCGGGCTTATAATAGCCTGATATCTGTTTACATTTTCCTCGTCAAATCCAAGTGTTGCAAGATTAACATTTTCTTTGGTGGACAATATTGAGAGCAGTCTTTCATTCAGCATTTCATCTATAAATCCTCCGACTTTGTCGGCAATCAACTCCGTGATTTCAGATGTACCATTATGTGTTCCAACTCCTAATACCTTACCCTTTTTACTAATAACAAGACTGTTTGCCTCGAGTATTTCTGATAATACATCACATATATCATTAAATACCACTTTTTGTGAATTATTATTGTGTAATAACTTGTTAATCTTTCTAGTCTTATCCAATAATTGTACACTCATTCAAGAAAACCTCCCCTTAGAAAACAATGTATTTTCAATAAAGCTCACACTTAAATTTTAGCACAATTTGAATAAATGTACAACTTTTTTATGTGATAATTATTATTATTTGCTTATCTAATCCTATTAAAGGCAAATGATACATTATTTATATTTTTGAAAATATCAGAATAATATGTACAAAATTATATATAATCTGATAACAAATAAAAAAGAGGTAGAGTTTTTGCTCTACCTCATACAATTTATAATTCACTATATATTTCTTTGCCATGTACATATACCGCCTTTATATTGAGTGACTTATCCATCAATACAAGGTCGGCATACTTTCCGTCCTCAATGCTTCCGACTTTATCAAATATTCCTATCTGCCTTGCCGGATTTATTGTAGCCGCAGCTATGGCGTCTTCAAGTCTGATATGCATATCCTGTACGGCTCTTTTCATGCATTCAAAAAGATTTGTAACGGAACCGGCTATAGTACCGTCTTCAAGTACAGCCTTTCTGCCTGTAACAAAGACCTTTTGACCGCCCAGAGTGTACTCTCCGTCTTCAAGTCCGCAAGCTCTCATGCTGTCACTGATAAGTATAACTCTCTCATTTCCAAACATCTTGAATGTGGCTCTTACAACTGCCGGATGAATATGTATACCGTCACATATAAGCTCTACACATACCGTATCATTATCAATAGCGGCACCTATAACTCCCGGAGCTCTGTGTGTAAACGGAGGCATAGCATTGTAAAGATGAGTCACATGAGATGCTCCCTCTTCAAAAGCTTTGCTTGCGGTGTCATAGTCCGCCATTGTATGTGCAATAGAAACTATCACTCTGTCCTTTACCTCTTTTATGAACTCCATAGCACCGTCATTTTCAGGAGCGATATCTACAAGCTTTATGATATTGCCTGATAAATCGTTTAGTTCATCAAACAGCTTTGCATCACATTTTAAGATATACTTTGATGACTGAGCACCCTTTTTTGCTTCACTTATAAAAGGGCCTTCCATATTTATACCTACAAGCTTTGCACCCTCTTCATTATCATATGCGGCGGCCTTTTTCATGATTTCTCTAAGTTCATCCTTTGAGATGGTCATGGTTGCAGGACAAATACTTGTAATTCCCGACCTTGCCTCATATTTTGCTATATTCTTTATAGTGTCATCATTTGCATCACAGAAATCATCGCCCATACAGCCGTGGAAATGTATATCTACAAGTCCCGGGATTGCGTAGAGTCCTGTAGCATCTATCTGCTTTTTATCAATGTCCGGTGAAAATCCCAAATTCATAAAAGACGGCTCTACGAATTTTTCTCCTGAAATATTTATCTCTCTGTTTCTGAATACCTTGTCAGGATCAAATACAATAGCATTTTTTATAAGCATGACAGAGCCTCCGCATCACCTATCAATATAAAATCATTGTGGAGCTGCAGTATGGATGCCGGCACCTTAGGTGTTACAGGTCCGAAGAACGCATCCTTTACTATCTGTGCTTTTCCCTTGCCGCTTACAAGCATAAGTACTCGCTTTGCTCTCATAATGCTTCCTATTCCCATAGTATATGCCTGCTTAGGTACATCATCAATACTTGCAAAGAATCTCTTGTTTGCCTCTATTGTGCTCTGTGTCAAATCCACCACATGTGTCTTGTCAATAAATTCATCACATGGCTCGTTAAATCCTATATGACCGTTGTTTCCAAGTCCTAAGAGCTGTAAGTCGATACCTCCGAAGTTGCTTATGATATTCTCATAGTCTTCTCCTGCCTTAATCGCATCAGGCTCCATACCGTCAGGCACATTTGTATTGGCCTTATCTATATTGATGTGGTCAAAAAGATGTGAATGCATGAAGTAGTAATAGCTCTGGTCATTGTCCTTTATAAGTCCTCTGTACTCATCAAGGTTTACAGTCTTAATCTTGCGAAAGTCAAGTCTGCCCATCTCATATCTTTTTACCAATTCTTCATAGGTTCCGATAGGTGTGGAACCTGTGGCAAGACCAAGTACGGCGTCAGGTTTTAATAAAACCTGTGCGCCTATAATGTCTGCAGCCATCTCACTCATCTCTTTATAATCTTTTGCTTTTAAAATTCGCATAATAGCCCCCTAATTCAGCTGTGATTTGAATACTTCTCTTGCTTTATCAAGTGCGTCCTTAATACCTGCAGGATTCTTTCCTCCTGCCTGTGCGATATTCGGTCTTCCGCCGCCGCCACCGCCTACAATTGCGGCAATGCCTTTTATAATATTTCCGGCATGTGCACCCAAAGACAGTGCCTTATCGCCTGCCATACACAGTAAGTTAACCTTACCGTCCACATCCGATGCAAGAACTACCACTCCGCCGTCTACATCTTCTTTTAACTTGTCTCCGAGATTTCTAAGCTCATTCATCTCAACACCGCTTACCTGCATTGCAATGAACTTGACTCCTCCAATCTCTTCGATACTTTCCTTACTGTCTCCAAGCGCTTCACTTGCAAGTTTGGCTTTAAGCTTCTCATTCTCGGACTTAAGAGCCTTCATCTCATCCAAAACGCTCTCTGTCTTTGATACAAGTTCACTCTCGTTTGTCTTTAAAAGCTCGGCCACTTTTTGCATTCTGCTTTCGATGTCCTGATAGAACTCTATAACGCAGTCACCTGTAAGAGCTTCTATTCTTCTTACACCTGCAGCAATACCGTTCTCTGAAAGTATCTTAAATAGCTTTATATCGGCTGTATTATGTACATGAGTACCTCCACAAAGCTCCTTTGAGAAGTCTCCCATACTTACAACTCTTACATCACCCTGATACTTTTCACCGAAGAGTGCCATAGCACCGCTCTTTTTAGCATCCTCCACATTCATTACATCTGTAACTACCGGAAGAGCTTTATTTATCTCTAAATTTACAAGTGCCTCTACCTCTGCAATCTCTTCTCTTGAAAGGCTCTTAAAATGTGTAAAGTCAAATCTGAGTCTTTCGGCATCCACATAGCTTCCGGCCTGCTCAACATGATTGCCCAGCACTTCTCTTAATGCCTTATGTAAAAGGTGGGTTGCAGAATGATTTGCGGCGGTCTTTCTTCTGTTCTTTTCATCTACAACAGTTTCCACCGTGTCGTTAAGCTTGAACATTCCCTGACTTACATAGCCTACATGACCTATCTTGTTGCCGCCAAGTTTTATAACATCCACTACATTAAATACCGAGTCTGCTGTCTTTATAACACCGATATCGGCATTCTGACCGCCCATGGTAGCATAGAATGAAGTCTTATCAAGGAAAATCGTTCCGTGATCTCCCTCCGCAATAGCCTCAACTATCTCATCTTCAGTAGTCAGCGCGATAATCTTTCCGCTGTCTGTAAGACTGTTATAGCCTTCAAATACGGATTCAAGCTTAGGATCAAGTGACTGGTATATTGTCACATCCGCGCCCATGTAGTTGGTAGCTTTTCTTGCAGCTCTTGCCTGCTTTCTCTGAGCCTCCATAGCTTTGTTAAAGCCGTCTTCATCTACACTAAAGCCCTTTTCCTCTATTATCTCCTTTGTAAGGTCAAGAGGGAAACCGTATGTATCATACAATCTGAAGGCGTCTTCACCTGATATTATCTTCTCTTTATTTTCTGCAAGCTTTTCTTCTATATCGGAGAGTATTGAAAGTCCCTGATCGATAGTCTTATTGAATTTGTTCTCCTCTTCTGTAAGAACCTTCAAAATCATCTCTTTCTTTTCTTCAAGCTCAGGATAGCCGTCCTTAGAAAGTTCAATAACTGTATTTGCAAGATTTGCAAGGAATGTGTCCTTGATACCCAGCATTCTTCCATGTCTTGCAGCTCTTCTTAAAAGTCTTCTAAGTACATAACCTCTACCCTCATTACTCGGCATGATTCCGTCTGAAATCATGAAAGTACATGATCTGATATGGTCTGTGATAAGACGAAGTGAAACATCCTTGCCTGCATCTTCTTTGTATGAAGTATTTGCAAGTTCAGCCACTCTGTCAAGAAGTGCCTTGATAGTATCCACTTCAAATATTGATTCCACATCCTGAAGTGCTACAGCAAGTCTTTCAAGTCCCATACCTGTATCTATATTCTTCTGTATAAGATCCGTATAATGTCCCTTGCCGTCAGAATTGAACTGTGAGAATACATTGTTCCAGATTTCCATATACCTGTCACAGTCACAGCCTACCGTACAGGTAGGTTTTCCACAGCCGTATTTTTCTCCTCTGTCATAATAGACCTCTGAACAAGGTCCGCAAGGTCCTTCTCCGTGCTCCCAGAAGTTATCTTCTTTTCCGAACTTAAATATTCTCTCAGCCGGAATACCTATCTCTTTATTCCAAATCTCAAACGCCTCATCATCATCCATATATACTGAAGGATAAAGTCTGTTCACATCAAGACCTGCCACTTCTGTCAAAAACTCCCAAGTCCATGCAATAGCCTCATGCTTAAAGTAGTCTCCGAATGAGAAATTACCGAGCATCTCAAAGAATGTACCATGTCTTGCAGTCTTTCCTACATTCTCGATATCTCCTGTACGAATACATTTCTGACATGTACATACTCTTCTTCTCGGCGGTATCTCCTGTCCTGTAAAGTACGGCTTAAGCGGTGCCATACCTGAGTTGATTAGCAGTAGTGAATTGTCATTGTGCGGAACCAAAGAAAAGCTCTTCATTGCCAAATGGCCTTTGCTTTCAAAGAACTCCAAGAATTTTCTTCTTATCTGGTTTACTCCGTTTTCACTGTTTACACTTTTGTTACTCATATATCTGTTACTTTCCTTTTCTCATATCACTTGCTTTTTTGCCCAATTTGATGCCTATTAGTGCTAATATTCCAAAAATAATAGCCTTAACTACGCTTCCTACTAATGTTGATAAAAAAACTGCCATAATACACCTCTCTTATTCTTAGGCAATGCCTTATATTTTATAGACAAACTGCCTCTATAATATCACAATCATTGTTAAAACTCAATGTCCGTATTATAATAGTCCAGGACAGTATAAGCCGTATATGATAAAGTCCTAATATACCCCAAACGAAAATGTCCTGTTTA
>ERZ773087.684-NODE-684-length-24289-cov-4.336139_pt1 | contig 24289 bp, 23 predicted proteins | sample MGYA00511375_ERZ773087 | MGnify/ENA primary metagenome ERZ773087 (study PRJEB29015, sample SAMEA2737995) | human oral metagenome | biome: human oral; feature: human-associated habitat; material: dental | place: China | collected 2063 ...
GCGTACCTTCCATACCGGAGGTGTTGCCGGTGGAGATATCACACAGGGTCTTCCTAGAGTCGAGGAGCTTTTCGAGGCAAGAAAGCCGAAAGGTCTTGCAATCATCACAGAGTTCGGCGGTGTTGTAGAGCTTAAGGATACCAAGAAGAAGCGTGAAATTATTGTTACAAACAATGAAACAGGCGAGTCAAAGGCATATCTTATACCATACGGTTCAAGAATCAAGGTATCAAACGGTGATGTGCTTGAGGCAGGTGACGAGCTTACAGAAGGTAGTGTAAACCCGCACGATATACTTAAGATTAAGGGTGTTCGTGCCGTTCAGGATTACATGCTTCGTGAAGTTCAAAGAGTTTACAGACTTCAGGGTGTTGAGATCAACGATAAGCATATCGAGGTTATCGTTCGTCAGATGCTTAAGAAGGTAAGAATAGAAGAAAACAATGATGCGGATGTCCTTCCGGGAAATTCTATGGATGTTCTGGATTACAACGATATGAATGAAAAGCTCGTTGCAGAAGGTAAGACTCCTGCAGAGGGCAAGCAGGTAATGCTCGGTATTACCAAGGCATCACTTGCTACAGATTCATTCCTTTCAGCCGCATCCTTCCAGGAGACTACAAAGGTTCTTACAGAAGCCGCTATCAACGGTAAGGTCGATCACCTTATCGGACTTAAGGAAAACGTACTTATCGGTAAATTGATTCCGGCAGGTACAGGTATGAAGAGATACAGAAATGTAACTTTGAATACAGATGAGTTAATCGGAGAAGATGATGAAATAATCTTAAGCGAGGACGATCCTGCACTTCTTGATATCAAGGATGAGCTTATAGCCGATGCCAGGGAAGCCCTTGAGCAGGAAGAAAAGGCACATGAGAAAGAGACCAAGAAGGAAGAATTTTCTGAGGAAACTTCAAAAGAAGAGTCTAACGAAGATGATTCTGCAAAAGAAGAGCCTGTAGAAAATGATGCAGAGGATTCTGCAGACGAGAGTGCGGAGTCTGTATCGGATGAAGAAACGGACGGAGCAACAGATACTGAAGAATAAAATAGCCGGTTACGGTTATATAGATAAGAGAGACTGCCAAAGGGCGGTCTCTTTTGGTTTTATGCCAAGTGTTTGGGTGGATGAAGTAAATTCTGCAAAAATAGATTTTGACCACAGTGTTAATGTATGGTAGAATGATTAAGTCTTAAGAAGATTCTAAGACAAAATCTTGTAGACTTTGTGTGTTGTATATATACAGTTTACTGTATAAACATTCTAAAATCTGCGGTTTTGAGACGGCCCGCATAAAATAAGGGTTTAAAGCAATTCAAGTAACTTAAGTTACGAGGATTTCGGCTGAAATCGCTTGTTAAATTTTAGGCACGCTAAAGCCCTTTGGAGGCCTTGATTTATAAGGGCTTGGAGGGGGTAGGGTTTACAGGAGCTAACCCCGATAAGGGGACGAAAACAATCCTATGATTTTGCTTATAATTTAGGTTTAGTGTTTACAGGAGCTAACCCCGATAAGGGGACGGAAACAATGTAATAAAGAAATAAGCAATAAGGCAATAGCATGCCCGTTTACAGGAGCTAACCCCGATAAGGGGACGGAAACAAAATCGGCTGAATCAGGGGTATATGCACTAAAACGTTTACAGAAGCTAACCCCGATAAGGGGACGGAAACCAATCATCATGGGGCTGCCGCACTAAGTGATTAGTGCACAGCCTTTTTTTTATATAAAAAATAACAGCCTGACTTCAAAAAAGTCCGACTGATGGTGTAAAATATAAGTATGCAAACGTATGCGTCAACTAAGCACGTTTACCTATAGATATACTTCGCTGTAAATTAACCCCAGACTAAAACATGTGGATGTGCCTATCTATGGCTAAATATCCTAAAGAAGAAAAAGAGCTATTGATTGATGACTTTAAAAGTAGTGGACTAAGTATCTCAAGCCGGGTTAAGAGGAACGACTATATTTTATCACAACAGAATCATCTACTTGTTTCAATAGTGATAGGATGAATGAATAAATAAATATAAAAAGAAGTAAATTACTTCTAGCGGTGTAAAATTTATTAAAATTAAGAGACCTTTACCTAGCCAGACTCTAAAGCTAATGACCGGTAATATAAGTTAGGAGTATTTTAAAATTATAGTTGAAATGTTTAACATGGAAGATTGACAGGTATATTATATAAGTGTAAGGAAATATATTGTATTTAGAAATATAGGGAGATTCAGGTATGAATAAGATTGTTATAGTTATAGCAAAAGAAGTAGTAATTAATGTGGTAGTTAAGGCAGTTGTAAAAGCAGTTTTGAAATAACATAAAAAGTTAACATCATTTGATACGTTACTTATTATATAGTTGAAAACAATAGACATTAGTTTTAGAAAGTTTGAGGTATATAGATGGATAAGATCGTTATAGTTATAGCAAAAAAGGTGGTAATTAATGTGATAATTGGAACAGTTATAAATGCTATATTAAAATAGCAAAAGTTTAATATCAGATAAAATTTTACTAATTATATATACAGAAAAGCAATTTTTATTTTTTATGGAGGATAATTATGGAACAGTGGCAAAAAGAGTTGTTAAAACAGGTGGCAGTTAGAGTATTAGAATTTTTAAAGGATAAGGTGAACAAATTGTAGTTTTGTTGTGGTAAAGTATTGGACAGAAATATTATTCACTTGATAACATATTCAGAACATATTAATATTATATTAAATAAATAGTAAATGTAATTTATAAACAATGTATCAAAAGTGACATTATAGGAGGGAATAAATCATGCTAACTATGATGAATATAAAATTTAAAATGAATGATGTGAACACATATGATGCAAATATGGGATCTATAATGCAAGGGTTTATTATGGAAAAGATAAGTAGAAATTTTTCTGATAAGATGCATAAAAATCAGTTTCATTCATATAGTCAGTATATTAAAAGATGTGAGGGTGAGCTTGTATGGACTATTAATACAATGGATAGTGAGGCGAAGGTCGAGATTATAGATAAGCTTATTGGATTGGATAATGTTGAAATAAAGCACAGAAAAGAGACATTGAGAGTAGAAAAGATTTATATAGAGAGTATGACATATGAGCAGATGTTTGATAAGTTCTATACAAAAAATCAGCCACATAGTATAAAGCTAAAATTTATTACTCCAACGTCATTTAAGAGTGGAGGGAAGTATATGATTTACCCTAGTGTAAGACTAATATTTCAAAATCTGATTAATAGGTTTAATCTTTTTTCTAAAGATATTGGTATAGCAAAAGATGAATTTATACCGGTGCTAGAGAAGGCGATTCGATTAAAAGATTACAAATTAAGTAGTACCACATTCTCTTTAGAAGGAGTGAGAATTCCGTCATTTTGTGGAGAACTTGTTTATTTGATAAATGCACCACAGCATATAGTAAATTTAGTACATATGTTGTCGGAGTTTGCTATGTACTCAGGTATCGGAATAAAGACATCTATAGGCATGGGAGGTATTAGAGTAATTCATGATATCAGGATATAAATACAAAAATTAATATGTGATTTTTGAAGGATATGAAAAGAGATTTTGGCAATGAAGAATAGCAAAAGTAATAATTGGAAAGTTGAGTCGGCAAAATAGATGGCAATAGTGGTTTTAGATTTTATAAAGGAGTCAGTAAAAAAGTTAACATCGAGTAGATTAGGATACATTATATAATTGAAAATGTTATTTAGATGTAAGGAGAATAGGATTATGAAAGAGTGGCAAAAGGAGTTATTAAAGGAGATAGTTTTAGCAGTTGTAGATTTTGTAAAGAGAAAGTTAAGTGACTGATAGAGCTATGTTTGGTTGTCCGGATGTTTAAATATATAATGTTAATTTTGAGGAGGAATTATGGTTGATATTTTAGTCAGTGTTGTTATTGAAGTTGCTATAAAAACTATCGTGAGTAAGTTTGTTAAATAGTATATATTACATTAGACATGTGTATTTTTGAATTATTATTAAAATGAGAGGTTTTACTATGAGAAGTACAAAGACATTTATAACAGTAATTGCTGAACAAGCAAAAGGGATGCTTAAAAAGTCGGTTTATAAAGCACCGGAGTCAAAGGAGTTGTATTATGGCAAAGAGGTTAGTTTTCCAATTATCAATGCAATTAATGCATATGCAAAGCCGGATGATGAGATTAAAGTAATTGCAATAGTGAATACTGAAAGTGAGAATGCAAAATATAATTTTGAGACAATATTTAAGTTGGAATTAAAGAACATTAAGGAAGAGAAAGGTTTAGATAATCTTGATATTAATAATGTAAAGGTTGTAAAGGCGGTTAGTGACCAGACAATGAACTCAAATCTTGATTTATTTGAGAATATATTGAGTGTAATAGATGATGATGAAATACTGTATACATGTATTACATTTGGAACTAAGCCTATGCCTATGATGCTATTTATGGCATTAAATTATGCATACAAAGTAAAATTAAATGTGGAAATTGGTGCAATAATATATGGAAGTTTTTATTCCGGAACAAGAGAAGCACTGATTTATGATTTGACAGCTTTGTTTTATACAAATTCACTTTTCCTAGAGCTAGCAGATGCCGGTGAGAGTGACCCGGTAAGTAAGTTAAAAGAAATCAGAAAGAAATTTTTTGAATAGTTCAAAGGAGCGCTTTATGATGGAATACAATGAATTGTTAGACTTAATTGAAAATAAAGTAAAAAAATTGTTATATGCAGAAGGTGAAGAGGAGAATGTGCTAAGGGAAGAGATAAAGGCAATACTTACAGGGGAGGATTTTATCAAAGGTCCGTTTAAAGATAAAAATGGTAATGAAGTATATGAACTGATTTATTTGCAAAGTGAGGGCAAGGCAGAGAGGTATGAATGTGGATTATATGAGAACAAGCTTAATTACCTTTTAAGGAAGAATAAAAAAGGAAGACTGGCGTATGTAGAAAATAAAAGTGGAGGAAAGTTTATTGACTTTTTGTTCTATTGCTTGAAAAAGATAAAAGGTATAGACAGTTTGGCATATAAGTGGTCGCTGTTGCAGAAAGAATATCTCAAAGATACAGATAATATAGCGATAAAGAGTGATATGGAAAAAATAGCTTACAAAATATGTGAAAATATCTTTAGAGAGCATAATCTTAATATAAATACTGATGATGGCAAATTTAAGGACATTGGTGAGGAAAAAGAAATTAAGTTAGAGGCAATAAATGAAGCGTTGGCGGAGGCATTATGTGCTAATAGTGAAAAATGCTATAGTTTTGAAAAAAATAATTCATTTAATGCATATATACTCTTAATGAGTAGATATAAACTATCAACTGTAAGAAATGAGAGAGACAAGAATAGTAAAAAGGTAAACAATCAAGAAGAAAATGTAGTTGTGGTTAAAAATTATGAAGATATATCTGAGGTAGAAGGTGTTATAGGCAAAAAAGATGGAATTGAGGATGAAGTTATAGACAGGGAAAGTGGATATAGGATTTTTGAGGCACTATTAAAGGTTTTACCTATACATACAGTGAGAGGTTTGTGCAGTGAAAATGATATAATAGATGCAGAAAAGAAGCTTGATAAGAAAATGAGTATTTACCAATCGATACTTAGCTACAATATTGTAAGTGATATAGAGGAAAATAAGGGTTTAGGCGACATAAGAAATAACGGTAGCATGGATATATATATGGAAAATGAAAGTAGAATATACTTGATTTTAAGAAAAACTTTGGTTGCTTTTCTTAAGGATGGAAGTGTAGAGGACTTTGATAGTTTATATAATATTATTATTGCAAACATACGAGAAGGTATAAACCTAAAACAAATGCAAAAGAATTTGCAAGATTATTTTTACCAATATGGTATCGCAAAAGGAAAAGGTAAGCCAATATCCAGGCAGACAGTTGGTAAATATATTGATGAGTTTACAGAATTAATAAATGAACTTAGGATATAAGGAGAGAATATATATCTGGTGATGTACGATATAAGTGTTATTCAGAAGTTTATCTTTGCCACAGGAAAGATAAAAGAACAAATGGGTGGATCAAATATCATACATAGGATTATGTATGAGAGTCTAACTGAATTATGGGGTAAGAGAGAAAAGAAATGGAATGAACTATGGTAAGTTATCCTGAGCCGTTAGACGGAAGAGAAATATTTAAATGGTTTGCAAATAATAGGGGTAGTGTAAGTGCATCAAAAATTGAGCAAACTTTACCTGATATTAGCGCTGAGGATAAGTTCTTGAACAAAAATATAAAAGAACGTAAATAGAAAGGATATTTTATGAGCAATATATTATTAACATCAATAGGAAAAGGGAAATATGATAAGGAAACAAAAAAGGTTTCATATATAGATACAAAATATGCATTAAGTGATAGAAAAGATAGAGTTATAGAAAGTGCATATATATATGAACCTATGGTTATATTAAGGAATATTGATAAAATAATATTTATCGGTACTACAGGAAGTGATTGGTATGCACTATATGAGCATCTATATATGGAAAACAGTGTTATAAAGCCTAGATTAGAGAGAAGTGAAGCTTATGCAATGGAGTTATATAAGCTTCTGGAAAGTGGGGAAAAGGATCTAGATAAGTGTAGAAAACAACTTGAGCAGTTAATACAGACTATGGGTGATATATGTCAGGACATAATAATATTAAACTATGGTATAACCACTGAAGAAATGAATGAAAATTTCAATAGACTTGCCACTGCAAAGAAATATATTGGAAAGGATGATAATTTATCATTTGATATAACGTATTCATTCAGATCACTTGCATTCTATGAATTACTTGCAGTTAACTTCTTTAAATTGTCTTTGAGTGAGGGGGGTAGATTAGACTTTGTATCATATGGTATGTTTGAAGGTAAGGATGAGAATGGTATTACACCAATTGTAAATCAAGAGCCGCTACTTAAGATATTGGATTGGACTAAGGCGGCTGATGAGTTCAAAAGATTCGGTACAACACATTTGCTTGATCAATTTCTAAAGGATGATGGAATAGATTCCGGCAATATATCTATAGTTGCATTAAAAGAGGCAAAAAAAGCATTAGGAAGGTTATGTACAGCTGTAGATACAAATGACTTAGGTGAACTAAGGAATATGGTAGCTAACTGCAAGAAAATTAAAGAAAAGGGTTCAACAGGAAATCATGTTATAGACTTTATCTTTGATGAGATATGGGATAGGTTTGGTAAATATTTAGATAAAGACAACAGTAATATAGCATTGTATGTGGAGTTTGCAAAATGGCATATTGAAAAGAATAGATATATTGCAGCTGCTATTACAATGATTGAAACAATGCTTAGACTATGTTCCACTGGAGATAATACCAATAGCGTTAGGTCAAAGCTAAGAAGTGATAATGCAATTAAGATATATTCCGGTAAGCATGTGGATTTTATAAAGTACTATAATAAGATAAGAGAACTCAGAAACAAGCTATGTCATGCAGGAGACTGGAATAAAAACAAAGATCTGAAAGACTTGAAAATGTATATAGAAGAGTTTTTCAAATTATATAAGAAAAGGTACATGAATAATGAAAAGATGCAAGAAGACTTGCGTGTAACGGTAAATGGATTTTAAGAAAAATAAAAAATTTAGGGGGTTTTATGTCCTGCCTTTATATTACAGAGCAAGGAGCTAAGGTGTCCACAGAAAACGGTAAGATAATTGTGGATTGCAAGGATGGTTCTAAGCGTAGTTTTCCTAAGGAAACGCTGGAATCTATAATGATTTTTGGAAATATTTCTATGACATTACCTGTGCAGAAATTTTGCCTTGAAAAAGGTATAAATGTAATCTATCTCTCTACAAAAGGCAAGTATTTCGGCAGACTACATAGTACGGCTCATTTCAATGCCGAAAGACTGAAAAAACAAGTGTATCTTAGTGACTGTGACAGCAGTTGTTTGGAGTTTGCAAAGAAAATCCAGTCAGCCAAGATACACAATCAGCGTATTATCTTAAAGAGATATGAAAAGCATTCAGATAAGGATATCAAGGAAGAACTATACAGAATAAGTATATATGAGAATGAAATATCCAAGTGTAATACTGTAGATGAGGTACTGGGATATGAAGGGATGGCTGCAAGAGAGTATTTTAAGGCGTTGTCAAAGCTTATAAAAGAAGAATTCTCTTTTAACGGCAGGAGCAGGCAGCCGCCCCTTGACCCTTTTAATTCAATGATCAGCTTTTGCTACACTATAGTATTTTATGAAATATATGCTGAACTTGAGAGTAGAGATTTAAGTCCTTATATCGGTTTTATACACAAGATAAAGAGAAACCACCCGGCACTGGCAAGCGATATGCTTGAAGAGTGGAGGGCACTACTTGTAGATTCTACTATACTTAGCCTGGTACAGGGTAATGAGATAGGTGCAGATGAGTTTAAATATGATGAGGAAAGCGGTGCGGTTTACTTATCTGACAATGCAATGAAAGTCTGTGTAAAAAAGCTTGAGGATAAGATGAGAAAGGAAATCAATTATCTGGAATATTTGGATGCTCCTGTAAGTTTCAGACATGCTATATGGTGGCAGGTAAAGTCATTAGCAAACTGTATTGACAGCGGTAGTTTTGAAAGTTATCAACCTTTAAAAATAAAGTGATGAGTATGGGAAACAGTAATGAGCTTAAGTACAAAGTACTTATAATATATGATATAACGGAGGATAAGCCTAGAATTAAGCTATCAAAATTGCTGTCGTCATATGGTATCAGGGTGCAAAAGTCAGCATTTGAGGCCTGCCTGAATAAAAAGCAATATGAAAAACTTGTATTTGAGTTGGACAGGTATGTAGGTAGAGAAGACAGCATAAGGGTGTATAAGTTATATGAAGATAGTGAAGTGATAACATATGGTAAGGTAGATGAGGCTAAAGTTGATGATGTTATCATAGTATAATCCCCGAAAGGGGACATAGAGATTGTGAGCGGATTATGGAAGATAAATTTATATTGTTTAGACGAGACGGAAAAGGATTGTCTTATGGAAGAGATGATATTTGGATAAAAGAGCTGATACGAACAGATGGAGAAACTGCTCTTGCACCTATTGATGATGTTGCTATTGAAAAGATAAATGATAACTTTTATAAGGCGCTTGTAGATTTAAGTAAAAAGCTTGGAAGAAAGGAATTTCAAAGTAAAGAGTGGCATAGCTGTATAAAAGAGGCTTTACATGAATATCCTGAAGTGGCGGATGTTTTTTTATATGCTACAAAGGAAGTTAATGCAGATATATATGAGCAAATATGTAAGCAGATGAGCAAGATCACCTATGACGGTGACAGAAGTAATGGAAGTATGGACAGCAGTCTGGTTTCAAGCAAGCGTGCATTGATAGTGGATGCGGTAGAAAAGATAACTTACAGCAATTATCATCTGGCTCCGGATGAAAGAGAAGCTTTAAATGACGGATATATCTATGTTCATGATATGGGCTTTAGAAGAGATACCATAAATTGCTGCCTTTTTGATATGGAGGCTGTACTTGACGGCGGTTTTGAGATGGGTGAAATGTGGTATGATGAACCGTCAACACTAAGTGAAGCGTTCGACGTAATTGCAAGTATATCAATGAATGCGGTGGCACAGATTTATGGCGGATTTACAATTCCGCAGATAGATGAATTGCTTTCCAAATACGCCAAGAAAAGTTATGAAATATACTATGAAGAATACTTAGAGGTTGGAGTGGATAAATTAAAGGCGGATGGTCTTGCAAATGACAAAGTGAAAAAGGACTTTGAAAACGGTTTCTTCTCACTTGAGGCTAAGTTTAATTCGCAGATTTCACCAAGAGGTGATTATCCCTTTATCACTGTAACATTTGGAATAGGCATGGATAAATATTCGCAGATGGCAACATTGGCGGCATTAAAGGTGAGAAAAGAAGGGCATGGAAAGGACGGTTTTAAAAGACCGGTATTATTTCCAAAGCTTGTATTTTTGTATGATAAAAATCTTCATGGAAAAGGAATGGAGCTATATCGTCTTTTTAAAGAAGCCATAGAATGCTCAAGCAAGGTGATGTACCCTGAATATCTTAGTCTTACAGGAGATAGCGGTATTGTTTCCGAGGTATATAAAAAGTACGGAAAAGTAATAAGTCCTATGTGCTGTAGGGCGTTTCTCACAAAGTGGTTTGAAAGGGGGGGAGAAAATCCTGCTGATGAAAGTGATCTTCCTATATTTATAGGCAGATTTAATATAGGGGTAGTATCTTTAAACTTGCCTATGATTTTGGCTAAATCAAGAGAAGAAAACAAGGATTTTTATGAGGTGCTTGATTGCTATCTTGAAATTATTAGAAAGATACATAAGAGTACGTATAAGTTTTTGGCACAGAAAAAAGCATATACCAATCCTTTAGCATTTATGCAGGGCGGTTTATATGGTGGATATCTAAATAGGGATGATAAGATAGAACCTTTGCTAAAAAGTGCGACAGCTTCGTATGGTATTACTGCAATGAATGAGTTACAGTATCTCTACAATAAAAAGTCTATTGTAGAAGACGGTGAGTTTGCACTTGAAGTATCTAAGTATATAAATAAGAAAGTGCTTGAATTTCAAGGTTCGGATCATATTCAATATTCTGTATATGGTACACCGGCAGAAAGTCTTTGCGGTAAGCAGGTGAAGTCATTCAGAGACAAGTTCGGAATTATAGAAAATGTAAGTGATAGAGATTATTTTTCAAATTCATTTCATTGTCATGTATCTGAGGATATTACTCAGATAGAGAAGCAAAACTATGAAGCCAGGTTTTGGAATCTTTTCAATGGTGGAAAAATCCAATATGTGCGTGTGGATGTACCTTACAATATAGAAGGTTTGGAGGCATATGTAATTCATGCTATGAAACTTGGACTGTATGAGGGAATAAATATTTCTCTGGCTTACTGTGATAACTGTGGATATCAATGGAACAATGTAGGGCCTGAGAGACCTGATACTTGTCCGAAATGTGGCAAAAAGGAAATGACCATGATAGACAGAATGTGTGGATATATAGCTTTTACAAAAATTCATGGTAAGTCCAGACTGAATGATGCCAAGATGGCAGAGGTACATGACCGTATTTCGATGTAGAATATTTAATTGAATTTTGCTTGGAGAAAGTTATGAGTTATGTTAAAATGATGTAGTCTTGAATTTTTAAGACAGTTTGTAGACTTTATGCTGTGCCATATATTCATACATTTAGTTGTATAATTATTTTAAATATGGCGATTTTGAGACGGCCCGCATAAAATAAGGGTTTGGAGCGCTCCAAGTAACGCAAGTTACGAGAATTTTGCTTAAAATCGCTTGTTAAATTTTAGGCACGCTAAAGCCCCTTGGAGGCCTTGATTTATAAGGGCTTGGAGGGGGTAGGGTTTACAGAAGTTAACCCCGATAAGGGGACGAAAACTCTGGCAAGTCAATTGGCGCTCCATAGTGAGTCTCAAATGTTTACAGAAACTAACCCCGATAAGGGGACGGAAACCAAATATGCATATGAGTTTACATCTGGTATTTAAGCAAAACAGTTTACAGAAACTAACCCCGATAAGGGGACGGAAACCGGAGAGTATATTTTCTGCAAAAATAATCAAATTTTTTATAAAATTCTTAGGTTGACTTTTATATAACTAATGTCTAAAATTTTAATTAGGGCATAGATGTGTGTGTTTTCTATATAGTTTTACTAAATAATTATATAAGACAAGTAAATAGTTAAAGGGGGGAAGATGCAACAAGATATAATATTTATACCTCTTGGCGGAGGACAGAGAGTGGGAGCAAGCTGCTACTACTTAAAAGTTGGAGATGCCAATATCATCTTGGATGCCGGAATAGGCATTGACGACGGACTTGAGTTCGGACCGGATTTTCAGTTTCTTATAAGGACACCTTTTATACAATCAATGACACAGATCAACAATATCTTTATATCCCATGCACATATGGATCATGTAGGATACTTGCTGAAGCTTATGAATCAGACAAGCTATGCAGGTGTATATATGACGGAGATTACAAAAGTTTTATCGGAATATCAACTTTATGACAGACTGTTTATAGGTAAGTCAAGAGATGAGAATACAAGACTGGCGGCAAGAAGTCTGTTGGAAAGAATTGCGACTGTCAGCTTTATGCAGACTATGGATTTTGGAAAGTACAAGGTTACATTCTATCCGGCAGGGCATATACCGGGTGCGATGATGATGCTTTTTGAAACAGGAAAGAAAAGAATACTCTATACAGGAGATTATTCATTGAATAATACCGCATTGACACAGGGATGCATGATACCTAAGGATGTTGAAATAGATACCGTTATAATATGCGGACTGCATGCCAAGCATCCTGACTACACCAAAAAGTCGGACGCGATATATAAACAGGCAGGGTATGTGCTACACACAGTGAAAGACAACCGCCAATCTCTGCTTTGTCAGATACCGCAGCTAAGCAAAGGAATAGAATTTATAAAGAAACTGAACGATTGGAATAATACCGGAGTACCGATATATATAGACCGCTCCATTATGGATATGGTGGTAAAGATGGAAAAACTCTCAGTACCCGTTCTTAATAAATACAACAAAGTGATGGGTGATGAGAAACCGCCAATGCCGCATATATATTTGACATCCGACAGGAATACAAAGTGGGCAGGTCATTATAAAAGTATTAAAGTTGATTTCTCATTACATGAGGATTTTAACGAGATGAAGCAATTTTTAAAAAGAATAAATCCGAGGCATGCAATAGTGGTACACTGCGGCAAGGAAAATTCAGTATTTGATGATACTATTGAGCAGGAAATGATGAAAGATGTGGATTGTAGGACACAGTTTACATTTGCAGATGAAGAAGAGATATACAGGCTTTAATAAGGGGGAACTATGCTAAATATCAATGAAGAAAAAATCAATGAAGTTGTACAGAACATACATGAGGCTATGGTCAGAAAAGCCAAGAAAAGCGGCAAGTCAAGTGAGGAAATAATCACGGAGAGCAGGATTTTTTCTATTATCTGCAGTGATTTTGACTTGGCACCGTCCAAGGTTGCCTCGCTTATGAACAGCAACTACGGATATGATATGACCGGCGAAGAAGTTATACGGATTTTTAGGAACAGGAAGATGGCAAATCCGAATGAGAGAAAAGAGCTTTTCAAATGGGCGGACAATGTTGCGAGGCTTTTTAAAGGTGCAATGCTTGGAAAGAAAGAAAAGTTTGAAAAATTTGAAATTCTTAGAAAAGAACCGGCACTAAAGAGCGGAAAGAAGCACGATTCACAGGACAGGATTGCAGCGATAATGATATATGAAAACTATCCTGAGATTGATATTTTTGATGATAAGAACAGCCTTTATCTGCTTGGAAATACAATGGCAAAGTATTTTTTCTATGATATGGTGGATGCCGTTCGCAATGTATACTTTTTTAATGAAAATGACGGAGAAAACAGACCCGGACAAACCGAGAAAAAGAATAAGCTTTCGTATGAACAGGCACTCAGAAGAGTGGAGCAGCTTGAGAGTGCACTTGAGAGGACCAATACAATGCTTCAGGATTTGCAAGATGAGTTTGATGAACAGCTTGAAGCGAGCAAGGTAAAGGAACTGGCGGATTTTTTTGCCATGCTCAATTCGGAAAAGTACGGTTGTATACTGGATGAGCTTTTGGTGGTAAGAAAGGGAGTGGATGCACTCAGAAAGAGCAATTATGAGTTGCCTATAGAGATAAACGGGCTTCTTATTATGGTAAAGAAGCTTGTGCAGTTTGTGCGTGACAGTCATATAGAACCTATGATGAAGATAGACTCCATAAAGGAAGTGAGTGCTTGTGATATTGAGTTTTGTAATTATGAGGGTTCACCTTTTGACAGTGATAAAACCAAGAAAGTGAGGGTAATATCTCCTGGATGGGTATATAAGGACAAGGATTTGCAGATTTCAAGGCCTAAAGTAAAGGAGGTGAAGTCATGAACGATTTATGTGTAGGAATAGACTTGGGTACTACCAATTCGGTACTTGCAACTATCAATGAGAAGCCAAACGGTGATATTGTAAGTAAAGTTGTAGAGATTTCAAGAGCGGTGGATATGTACAATGCCGTATCGGGTGAAGCTAAGCTTACCACTATGAAAAAGCCCACGCTTCCGTCATGTGTATACTACAGGCAGGAGAAAAATTACGAGCCGCTTGTGGGAGATTTTGCAAAGATGCAATATCCTTTGCGCCCGCATCTGGTGGCAAAGTCTATAAAGAGTCAGATGGGCAGGTCTGTTGCGGAAGGGCTGTCACCTGATATTCCGGATAAGACTCCTGCACAGATTTCAGCAAGGATTTTAAAGCATTTGCTTAGAGAAGCGTCAAAGGTTTACAGATGTGATATAAAGGATGCGGTGATTACGGTGCCTGCAAACTTTGACTCCGCTATGTGTAAGGCTACAAGAGATGCGGCGGAACTTGCAGGTATTAAGGTAAAAAATGATGACGGCACTGAAAGAGCTGTACTCTTGTCCGAGCCGAATGCCGTAATTTACGACCTTATAAATCAGATTCACAACGGTGAAATTTCAAGTCATATCCTTGATCTCAGTGAGAAAAAGAGAGTGTTGGTATTTGACCTTGGTGGCGGCACACTTGATATCACAATGCATGAGATAAAGAGGAGAGAAGACAATAAAGAGATATTAAAAGTAGATGAGATAGCTACCAACAGATATACGCTTCTTGGCGGTGACGACTTTGATGAAGTGATTGCGGGGGCTATGTATGAAAGATATTTGAAACAATACGGCAGTCACCCTGATGTTGTAAATAAGCTGAAAAAAGAAACAAAGGTCATAATGCCGCAACTTTTGGTATATGCGGAGCATCTCAAACTTGAATTAAATGAAAGATGCGGTGACGACTACGATTCGGGATGGGACGATCCTGATGAAGATATAGAGATTTCCACAGGCGGAAATATGGGAGGTATAGGATACTCCTATGACGATACATTTACACAAAAAGAAGTGGAAGATATATTGTCGGTATTTATGGGAGCCGACCTGAAATATGAAGATTATAAAAGAATTGAAAGTATAAAGAATACAAAGAATATTATTTATCCTATACTTGATGTTTTGAAAAAGGCTACAGAGAAGTTGAAAGTTGATGATATATCTGTAGATGCTGTGATTGTAAACGGCGGAATGTCCAAGTTCTATATGGTTACAGACAGATTGAAAGAATTTTTCGGATTTGAACCTATTGTTGCCCTTGATCCGGATCAGGCGGTGGCAAGAGGCGCAGCCGTATATCATTATTATTTGAACAAGTATGACGAGATGAAGGATGATATGAGAATACTTGGAAATGAAGCAAGTAGCGTATCATCTGTTCAAAGTAATAATAATACGATGAGAACCATGCCGCAGGTGGCAATAGAGTGGGGAGATAATATCTTGAATGACTGTTTGTACCTTGGAGTAAAAAACGGTGCGGTTCATGAGATTATTCCTACAGGTGCAAAACTTCCGTACCTTTCAAGTACTATGAACGGCTTTAGAGTGGAGCCCGGTCAGAATCTGATAGCAGTACCTATAAAGAGTAAAAATCTTGACGGAACATACAGAACTATTGCAAACGGTAATATTACCTTCAATCAAAAGTATTATAACGGTGCATATGTGGCGTTTAAGATACATATGGGTAAGAACAAAGTAATAAGTATGAAGGCGTGGACCAGTAAAGACCTTGCAGGCAAATCAAAGCTTGAGGAAGGATATACGGAGATTACTATTGACAGTAATGAACAGTCGGGAGCCAAGTCAAAGATTATGGCGCCTACCGGCAGTAAATTGCAGCCGAAAGATGAAATCAACAATATGCTTCAACTATGCCAAAATTATGAGAAATGCAGGAATAAACTTGAAAAGGTCAATCTTGCAAAGAGGATTTTCTCCTGCGGTACAAGTATCTGTAATGCATCCAATAAAGATGAATTTGCAGAGGTGATACTTGACGCACTCAAAAATGTCACTCTTGAGGAAGCCAGAAAGAGATTGTTTGTCATTGCAAGAAAGATCGGAAATTCTTGGGGCGATGATGAAAAAAGAAAGCTCTCCAAGCTGTGCATGAGCCAAATAAGTGCTGAAATCAGCGGATTTTCAATTACAGGAGGACCGAAGATTTCTACAAATATTCAGGCTATATATGCTCTGGGTATGTGTGGCAGTATGGATCAGCTCAGTAAGCTCTCGGCATTACACTCTAATTCCAGATATTTACAGGCCTGTCTTTACACTCACGCAAAGACAAGGTCGGATTTGCAGTGGATTCAGGATGAATTTGAGGCGGATGCCAAAAAGAGCTTAAAGGGAGCCGGCAACAATATTCAGTTCAGTGCCTATGCAATAGGAATAGCACTCAGAAAATCAGATTCAGGTACCGAGATACTTTCAAGCTTAGCAAGAGGTAAGATAGTAAAGGATATTTGCAATATCATAATATCCGGAAAGCTGAGCGAAGAGGCACTCACAAGCTGCATACTTGCACTTGGATGGATATGTGACAGCAGAGTGGAATCATCCGATATTGACGATACAATAACTGACTATGCATTAAAGACTGTCAGAGATATCAAGTATATCTATTCACCAAGCACAGTGATGAAGGATGAAAAGATGATTGACATAGTCACAAAAATGATAAAGGGTGATTCACTTGACGGCTATGAGGAAAAATTCTTGCTGACAAAGTTGAATATATAAAAATAATATTGGAATATGTGATGATAAAAGATATAGAAAATGCCCTGGCAGGTGCAAGATGTATTATACAAAACTGGTTGGAGGCAAAAGAAAGTGAAGTAATACACTTTATAACTGATGAAAGCCATAAAAAAGAGGCGGATATTTTTGAACTGGCAGCCTTTGAATGCGGAGTTGTTCCGAAGATAAGTATACTCGCTTTGGACGGAGTGCAGTCCGGAGAGGTGATAGACAAGATGAAAAACACCATGTACTACTCGGATGTGATAGTGGGGGCTACACATTATTCATTTGTGACTACGGAGGCTGTGGAGTTTGCTTTGAAAAAGGGCTCAAGATTTTTGTCTTTTCCTATGCATACCAACGACGGAAGTTGTATATTTGAAAGAGAATTTATAAGGATGAGCACAAAGCAGTCAAAGAAAATGGGAAAACCTGTAGCGCAAAGTATAACGCACGCTAAAGAGGTTGTGGTAAAAACAAAGAAAGGAACAAATGTTGCTTTTTCTGTAAAGAATAGAAATGCAGGCATATTTGCAGGAAGTTGCACAAGAAAGGGTAAGATTGCCTCTTCAAGTTTTGAGGTGTATGTACCGATTGTAGAGACTGCGACAAAAGGCATAGTAATAGCTGACGGTTCACTTGGATATCTGGGAAAAATAAGCAAACCTATAGAGCTTATCTTTGAAGCCGGATATCTGGTAGAGATAAACGGCGGAGAGGATGCTCTCAGATTAAAAAAATATATGGAGAGTTTCGGTGACAAGGAGATTTATTGTGCTGCGGAACTTGGTATCGGACTTAATACAAAGTCAAAGTGTGACGGTATATGCTATATTGAGGATGAATCTACATACGGCACATTTCATATAGGATTCGGCAGAAATATCGCGCTTGGCGGAAGACATGAGGCAAGGGGACATTTTGATATCGTTACACACAGTCCCGATATATTTGTTGATGAAGTTGTTATAATGGAGAATGGGGAGTTTATTATATAAACATTAAAATATTCATACTATTATCGTAAGTAAATTGTAATCAAATATTGCATTTTAACAGCGAATATCCTATTATATACATAAAGAACCATATATTTATCCATAAATATATAGTTTTGTTTGTTATAGGAATATATCATTTTTTACTGATTAAGCAGTGACTGAGTATTTTGATATTTTCCAAAAATAATAGAAAGTGAGAAGCATATGGAGATTTTAAAACTGATTGGTGTGCTGGTAGTAATAGTAGGTCTTGCTTTGAAACTGGACACACTGGCTACTGTAGTGGTTGCAGGAATTATAACAGGTTTCGTAGCCGGAATGTCACCTTTGGATATTCTTACGGTACTGGGAAATGCATTTATTTCACAGAGAATATCTACACTTTTTGTACTTGCATTGCCTGCAATAGGTATTTGTGAGAGATACGGACTTAAGGATAAGGCTGTAGATTTGATAAAGAAGATTGCAAATGCGACTACAGGAAGGATTTTGTCACTGTACCTTGCAATCCGTGTATTTGCAGCGGCTACCTCTCTTCGTATAGGCGGACATATACAGTTTATCAGACCTCTTATACATCCGATGTCAAGGGGTGCGGCTGTAGCAAAGTACGGAGAACTTAGTGAGGAAGTGGAGGACGATATCAAAGGACTTTGTGCCGGCGTGGAAAACTTCGGAAACTTTTTCGGACAGAACTGTTTCCTCGGAGCTTCAGGTACACTACTTATAGTAAGTACACTTACAGAGCAGGGAGTCAATGTAATGAAGGACGGTAATCCTGTGCCTGTAGACGTACTTGGAATAGCTATGTGGTCTATTCCTATTGCTATAGTTTCTGTAATACTCGGAATTATATATTTCGTCATTTATGACAGAAAACTTGAAAAAGCATTGGGAGGTAAATAATGGACAGTGTATTAAAACTTTCTGAGATTGCAACATGGGGTATGTCAAAAATTGTTGCAGAAATTTTCTTTATAATCATAGGCATAGTTTTTATCCTTGTAGGATTAAAAGCACTTGCCGACAAGCAGTTTGCAAACAGAAATACAAGTGCATTATTTTGGTTTGTTGTTGCATTTACATTTATAGCAGGTCCTTATGTACCTAAGTTTATAACAGGAGTATGTGTAGTGCTTATGGCGATACTTACAGCTATAGGTAAGGTGGGACAGAGCGCCAGTGATGTGCCTACAGCCGAGGAGACAAGAGCTAATGCAAACAGGCTTGGAAATAAGATTTTTATTGCTCCTTTGGTGCTTGCACTAAGTGCATGGATTATCGCTACAGTTTGGAAAAAGCTCGGTGCAAACAATGCTGTAGGACTTTCGGCGATAATTGCGTTGATAGTTGTATTTATAGTAACAGGTTCCAAGAAAGAGTATGCTATAAAGGACGGAACAAGACTTATGGACAATATAGGTCCTGTAGGACTTTTGCCACAGGTATTGGCGGCACTCGGTGCATTGTTTACAGCTGCCGGAGTAGGTGATGTTATTGCAAAGGGAATTGAGATGGTAATTCCGCATAACAACAGACTTATTGCGGTTATAGTATATTGTCTTGCTATGGCAATTTTTACAGCGATTATGGGAAACGGCTTTGCGGCATTCTCAGTTATTACTGTAGGTATAGGTATTCCTTTCCTTATCAATCAGGGAGCAAATCCTTTGGTAGTAGGTGCTATGGGTCTTACAGCAGGTTATTGCGGTACTTTGATGACACCTATGGCGGCAAACTTCAATATTATGCCGGCGGCGCTGCTTGAGACGAAGAACAAATATGGTATAATAAAGATGCAATTGCCATATGCAATAGCAATGCTTATAGCACATATTATTTTGATGTATATATGTGCGTTCAGATAGAAAGGACAGTTATGAGATTATTATTGACAGCCTTTGACCCGTTTGGCGGGGATGCAGTCAATCCTGCACTTGAGGCGGTAAAATTGGTAGCGGATAAGATTGGAAGATTTGATGTTATAAAGCTTGAAGTACCGACAGTCTTCGGAAAGTCTATAGAGGCGGTGGCAACAGCTATTGAAAGCACACAGCCTGATGTGGTACTTTGTATCGGACAGGCAGGCGGAAGATATGAAATAACTCCTGAGAGAGTGGCAATCAATATAGATGATGCAAGAATCGCAGATAACGAGGGCAATCAGCCTATAGATAAGAAGATATTTGAAGACGGTGAGAACGCATACTTTACTACATTGCCGATAAAGGCAATGGTTGAGGCGATAAGAGATGCCAATCTTCCGGCAGCCGTTTCAAACTCTGCAGGAACATTTGTATGCAATCATCTTATGTATGGAGTGCTTTATACACTTGCAAAGAAGTATCCTAATGTTAAGGGAGGATTTACACATGTGCCTTTTATACCTGAGCAGGTAGCAAGAAGGACACCTGTAGCTCCTTATATGGCACTTGATGACATAAGAAGAGGGCTTGAGGCGGCTATATCCGCTATTGATAAGCATTTTGACGGTGATATAGATGTCAACGGAGGAAAAGAGTTCTAAATAACTTTTACAAAACCTGTTTTGGAAATCCAAGGCAGGTTTTTTAAAATAAATTTATATATTTAACATATGTTACGGAAAAAGATATTTAAAAGGGTTATACTACAGTAGCAATAGAGATTTGGATTTAACCATAAAGGAGGACTATATGGATAAGTTTTTAAAGAATATAAATCATGAAGAAGTTTTAAAATTAGCTGATTTGGTTGAAGCAAGTGAAGGACAGGTAGTTTCAAAGACATTGGCACAGAATAAATATGTAAGTATTACAGTTTTTGCATTTTCAAAGGGTGAGGAGATATCAACTCACGAATCTGACGGCGATGCTTTGGTGACAGTGCTTGAAGGCACAGGAAAGTTTATAGTTGACGGCAAGGAATATATACTTAATGCAGGTGAAAGCCTTGTGATGCCGGCAAGAAAACCGCATTCAGTTCATGCGATAGAGAGTTTCAAGATGCAGCTTACAGTGGTTTTTCCGCTGGAGAGATAAAAGGAGAGAAAGATGAGTGCAATTTTAGGACCAATACATCATTGGCTTTTTAGAAAGATTAAAATACAGAATGATTTGACAAATGCTATTATAGACGTAGCAAAGGATAAGGAGCTTAATGTAGCCCCTCTTGCAGATATAGATGAGAAGTTTTCTTCACTTCCTGAGGGTGACCTTGGAAATATTATCGACCCTACCAATATCCACGGTTGGTTACAGGATAAGATAGCTATAGTTGAGAGAAGACTGGCATATGTTACAAAGACTCTTACAGACAACAATCCTGATGCGATAGGAGTTATATGTGAGTGTGCAAGGATATTCGGTGTAGAAAATGCGGTAGAGGCTAATGCTACTCCGGCAGACGGATTTGAATACTATGAGAATACATTTGTCAGCGGAATGCCTTGTGACGGTGTAAATATGGTTGTCAATGAAGACAGCGATGAGATTACATGGCAGGAGACTGTGGATATTCATAAGCAGTACTGGGATGAAGTAGGTGTGGATGTGGCATTATTTTATGAGATAAGAAATGCTATGATTGAGGGAGTCTTTGCAGGCAGTGATTTGTCATACTATAACCTCGGCAACGGCTCATATAAGTTGGTTAAGGAGTGATATGTACGGAATAGATATTTTAGTTGAAGAACATAAAAATATAATAGAGTTTTGTAAAAGCATGAAGTCTATGTGCTGTTCTATAATAGAGGGAGAAGATGTAGATGTAAATCTTGTAAAGGCATGTGTAGCATTCGGTAAGAACTATGCAGACCATCTTCACCACGGTAAGGAGGAGAAAATTCTTTTTAAGGTAATGCTTGAAAAGCTCGGACCTGTAGCGGATAAACTTATCAGAAACGGTATGCTTGTAGAGCATGACCTTGGAAGACTTCATATGAATGAGCTTTTAGAGGCGATAGACAGATATGAGAAGGATCCTTCCACACTCAATAAGCTTGATATAATCACAAATGCCTCAGGATATGCTACTCTTTTAAACAGGCATATCGGAAAAGAAGACGAGGTGGTTTATACATTTGCACAGAGAGCACTCTCGGATGATGATAAGGAGAGAGTGAATGTAGAGACAAAGGAGTTTGACGAAGCTCCGGAGAATAAGGCGGATGTAGAAAAATACTTGGATTGGCTGAAAAACTTTAAGGAAAAGTATCCTGCAAGATAGACCTTGGTTTAAAAATACATAGAAAAACAAGCAATATTATGGTACACTTCGTGTGAAAGGATTTTCATACGGAGTGTTTTTTTGGATATTTGTACAGTCCATTACAGCACAGTTTGGTATATGAGGTGAACATATGCAGGATTTAAAAAATTGGAAGCCGCCGGTACTGCCTGAGGAAATTGAGCAAGCTGATGTGCCGGGAAGTAAGGTTGTAATAACCGAGTATCATATTGACAGAGCGGGAAGGATTTTTCCTTATTTACTTGAGGAGATTGAAAAAGTTAAGAGTAAAAATGACAACGGAAAGGTAGTTGTATCCGTGTCAGGATGTTCAGGTGTGGGAAAGTCGGGAATATCGGCAGTTCTGTCCTATTATTTAAATGATATCGGGATAGGAAGCTATATATTGGGAGGAGATAATTATCCGCGCAGAATCCCTGAGTACAATGATGCGGAACGTTTACACCTGTTTAGAGAAGGCGGATTAAAAGGACTGGTGAAGGACGGTGAGTATACAAAAGAGCGTTTTGACATAGTTCATAAGCTGCAGGAAGACGGAAATGATGCAGACCCTGAAAATATAAAAAAATATCCATGGTATGAATCATATATAAACGGCGGACGTAATGCGCTGAAGGAGTACCTCGGTACAGCAAATGAGCTTGCATTTAAGGAAGTTGAAGATGTTGTCAATCAATTTAAATCAGGCGCAGAAAAAATCTGGTTAAAGAGAATGGGAAGAAGCAACACACAGATATGGTATGAAGATGTGAATTTCAAGGATATCGGAGTTCTTCTGATTGAATGGACACATGGAAACAGTGATTACTTTGAAGGTGTAGATATACCGATACTTTTACACAGCACTCCACAGGAAACTTTGAAATACAGACTTTTAAGGAATCGTGACTGCGGAATAGACAGCCCTTTTACGGCTATGGTACTTAATATAGAACAGGGAACATTAGTAGAACAGGCACATAAGGCAAAGATAATTATTCTGCCGAACGGTGACAGACTAAGCTACGAAGAATATTGTAAATATATAGGAATGTAGGTGAATTCAGTGAAGAAAAATAATAACGGTCCTATGCTTAATGCGTACCCTGACAGCCTTGGCGGAAGCTTAAGTGATATTGTAAATTTTCTCGGTAAAAAAGAATTGAAGGATGTTTTCTCTTCATTTTATATTCTTCCGAGTTTGTTTAATACAGATTTGGACAGAGGATTTTCGGTAATTGACTATTCTTTGAATGAACTTTATGCAAAAAGAGAGGATTTGGAAAAACTTGAGGAACTTGGAATTGATTTAAAGCTTGATTTTATTTTAAACCATGCTTCAGTACTCTCAAAACAGTTTCAAGATATAATAAAAAACGGTGAAAAGTCAAAGTATAGAGATTTCTTTATAGACTGGAACAAGTTTTGGGAAGGCTGCGGTGAAATGACCAAAGAAGGCTATATACAGCCTGATAAAGAGTATATAAAGGATATGTTCTTTAGAAAACCGGGACTTCCGATACTTATGGTTCGCTTCCCTGACGGAAAGGAAGTTCCTTATTGGAATACCTTTTATCAGGAAGTAAGGTATCCGACTTTGGATGCTGTGGATATAAGAAATATCACAGGTGTACAGTACAGCATTGCGGACGGATTGGCAAATTTATTAAATAAAGGTTTATCAGAGGGAAAGTCTCCTTCAAATATTTTAAACGAGTCAAATATCTACACAGATAAGCTAAGCGATGATAAAAAGAAAGAGCTTTGTGAAAGACTGGAGTCTGAGAGAAAGTACCTCGGACAGATGGATCTTAATATCAAGTCGCCTCTTGTTTGGGAGTTTTATGACGATACTTTAAAGACTTTGGCAAATTACGGGGCCAAGATTGTAAGGCTTGACGCATTTGCCTATGCCCCAAAGGGAGTCGGTGAGAAAAACTTTTTAAATGAGCCTGCCACTTGGGATATACTTACAAGAGTGAGAGAATTGGCAGATAAGTACAATGTGAGATTGCTGCCGGAAATCCATGCAAGCTATGAAGAAAAAATCTATGAGAAGATAGCAAATAAAGGCTATATGACTTATGATTTCTTCCTTCCGGGACAAAGCGGTAGAGGCAGATACCGTAATCTTCGGAGAGGTCGGGTTATCCGGCGAGGTGAGAGCTGTTCCGCTCGCGGAGTATCGTGTCCGTGAGGCGGCAAAGCTCGGATTTACCCGCTGTATTCTGCCAAAGTCCAATGC
>ERZ773087.689-NODE-689-length-24227-cov-5.866623_pt1 | contig 24227 bp, 26 predicted proteins | sample MGYA00511375_ERZ773087 | MGnify/ENA primary metagenome ERZ773087 (study PRJEB29015, sample SAMEA2737995) | human oral metagenome | biome: human oral; feature: human-associated habitat; material: dental | place: China | collected 2063 ...
AAAAAAGAAGAGATAAAAAAGGCTTATTTCGGGGAGGATTACGTAGCGCCGAAAGTAGAAAATAAAGAAGGCAATGCCACCAAAAAGTAGGCTAAAATGAAGAAAATTTTGCTCGTTAGCGACGACGCTCAGATGCAGCTAAACCTCAACGCCGTGCTTTACCGCTTTAACATCCGCATAGTTCGCTTTGAAAATTTAAGCGAGCTAAAAGAGGATTATTATAGCGGCAACCGCTACATCTTTTACGTCATCGACGTAAAGACGAAGGATCTGGCAAATTTCGACTCGGTCAAATTTCTGCGAGATAACGGGAGTCTAACTCCCGTTATGATCCTTATAGATAAGGCCATCCCCGCGCTTTATAAGAAAATTTACTACGCCAAATACGACGACTTTATGGTTAAGCCGTTTTTGCCGGAGGAGTTTTTGTTTCGCGTGTTTAGAAACTGCCAAATTTTGCTCGGAAGCAAATTTGAGCTAAAAAATGGCGCCGTCTACGACAAAAACAGCCTCACGCTGCACATAAACGGCACAAATATAATGCTGGGCAAAAAAGAGGGATTGTTTTTAGAAATTTTGGCCAAAAACGCCCCGCACGTAGTAACGACCCAAGAGCTTGAGTGGAGTATCTATAAAGACGAAAACGTCTCGTCCGATCGCCTGCGCTCGCTCGTGCGCCAGCTGCGCGCGAAGCTGCCTTTTGAGCTAATCAAAACCGTGCGCAGTATCGGATATAGCATAGACGGGTAAATGCGCCCGTCTTTTGCGCTAAATTTAGCGGGCTAAATTTACGCCGTCTTTCGCCGCTATTTTTAAATTTACGCCGCCGCGTAAAATGAAAGCGCGGATTTCTCCTTTTTGAGTTATAATTGCGATAGATTATCATAAAGGAGAAGCTATGCAAGCAAAAAAGATCAAATTTAACGACGCGATTTCAGAGACGCTGTTTATAAATTTGTATTTTCGTGCACTGGATAACGACGAGCCGGATCCTATACTGGGCGATCCCTTTTCGCGCCCGGTTATGCAGCGTATAGATTATGATTTCGCTAAATTTAAAGGCGGCAAATTTAGCAAAACCGGCACCGTGATTAGAGCGCGGTTTTTCGACGACGAGATTTTAGATTTCGCTCGCAAAAACGCGGGCGAAAAGCTAGTCGTAGTCCAGGTCGGAGCGGGGCTTGATACGCGTCCGCTAAGGCTTGAAAAGCAGCTACCGGGCGCCTTGTTTTACGACCTTGATTTACCCGACGTCATAGACCTGCGGGGCGAGCTAGTGCCAAAATCCGCGCTAAATTTTAGCCTCAAAGCCTCGATGTTTGAGACCGCGTGGATGGACGAACTGCGCGCGCGGCACGAAGGGGCGAAGTTTATTTTCGTGCTAGAAGGCGTGGCGATGTATTTTAGCGAGCCTGAGATTTCGGCGTTTATGCGAAATTTAGCGCAGAGATTTAGCGGCGTAGTTATGCTTGATTTGCTCAGTCGCTTCGCCGCTAGCATAGAGCCTAAAAAGCACGACGTACTGCGCTATATCGCAAATCCGCCTAAATTTAAACTCGGCATCGACGACGAGAGGTCGCTTGAAGCGTGGGACGAGCGCATTAAGCTTTTAAAAGCGGGCGTGATGATGGACATAAGGCCTGAAAAATGGTGCCTTGCGGCGAAAATTTTCCGCATTTTTAGCAAGATCAAAAACTCGTGCAAGATGTGCGTCTACGGGCTAAATTTAAGCTAAATTTTACGCTTGGCGACCAAATTTGCCGCGAGTTTGAATCTTAGAGCAGGCTAGGCGTTTATGCGGATTTTGCGGAGTAAATTCGCCGCGCGTTTTAGCTTGCCTGCTGTGCGCACATCGGCATTTAGATATTTACGGCGCGGATTAAATGGTGCGCGAACGAACGCGGCGAGGCTAAAATTTAGCTCCGAATTTTTAACTGCGCCCGCTAGTTTGCAAACGCTCGGCCGTTTAGCGTAAATTTGCCGCAAACAAAACACCTTGCTAAATTCGCGCAGGTTTTATCAGGCGTTTGATTTGCGCGGTAACCGCCCGCAAGGTCGCGCCGCTTGGTTAAATTTACCTAGATTTCGCGCCGCCGCCGCATTTTAAAGCTAAAATTTAAAATAAGCCGTTTTGGGTATAATTTTCAAAAATTTCGGAGCGGTAAAATGGACAGAAAAGAGCTTCTAGGCGGCGTAAAACGCATCGTCGTAAAGGTCGGCACCTCAACGCTAGCAAACGCGGACGGTTCGCTAAACGAGGACAAAATCAAGCAAATCGTAGCAAATTTAAGCGAACTAAACGAAAATGCTGAAGTGGTCTTCGTAACCTCGGGCGCCGTGGGGGCTGGCATGGGTCAGATGAAGCTCGCGCACAAGCCAAAATCCATCGTCGAAAAGCAAGCGCTTGCGGCCATCGGGCAGGTCTCGCTCATACATCTTTATCAAATTTTATTTTGGGCGCACGGCAAAACGATCGCGCAGCTACTGCTAACAAAGGACGATTTTAGCGACCGCCGCCGCTACCTAAATATGCGCAGCGTCCTGCGCTCCTTGCTTGCTAAAAAAATCATCCCCGTCATCAACGAAAACGACCCCGTCGTGGGCGAGGGAATAAGGGGCGTAAAAGTGGGCGACAACGACACGCTAAGCGCGCTGGTTGCGGGTCTAATCGAGGCTGATTTGCTCGTGATTTTGACCGATATCGACGGGCTATACGATAAAAATCCAAGCGTTTTTGCCGACGCTAAATTTATAAATTTGGTTGAGAATTTAGACGATAGTATTAGAGCCGCTGCGGGCGCGGAGGGTAGTAAATTTGGCACCGGCGGCATGCGCACCAAAATAACGGCAGCCCAAATGGCGACCAAAAACGGCACTCACCTCATCATCGCAAACGGCGCCAACCCGCGAAACATCGTGCGAGCAGCACAGGGCTGCGAGGTTGGGACGCTATTTTTGGCGGGCAAAAATAGGATAAATTCGCGTAAATACTGGCTCGCCTACTCCGCCGCAGACAAGGGTTCGGTCACTATCGACGCGGGCGCGGCAAAGGCGCTAAAAGAGGGCAAAAGCCTGCTAGCAGTCGGCATCCGCGAGGTCGTGGGCGAGTTTGAGCGCGGCGAAACGCTCGTTATCAAAGACGTAGGCGGCCAAGCGCTAGCTCGCGGCATAACAAACTACTCCTCGGCCGAGCTAGCCCTCATAAAAGGGCGCAAGAGCGAGGATATCGAGGCGGTTCTTGGCTACAGATACGAGGACGAGGCGCTGCATATCGACAACATCGCGCTGATCTAGGTTAAATTTGACGGTTTGCTGGCGGCTAAATTTAGTCGTAGTAACGTCAAATTTGCGCTAAATTTAGAGCAAATTTTGCTACATGGCGGGTAAAATTTAAACGGATATGGCGGCTAGCCCAGTTAAATTTAGGCTTCGCACCCTCATAAAACGGACGCGCCGTAAAAGCGCGGGCCTAGTTTTACGCTAAATTTAGTCGCGACGCTAATAAAAAAGGAGCATATATGGGTCAAATTTTAAACGAAACTTTGGATGAAATTTACGCCGTTTTAGGGGATGAAATCGAAAATTTAAGCGTGCAGCGCGTAGTCGTCGGGCTATTTTTTACCGGTGTGAAGCTAAGCAACGGCGTTTGCGGCGTGAGCTACACCCCGCTAAAAGCCATCCCGCAGGCCGTTTGTTGCCCCTCTCATGCCGCTTCTATGCCAAACGCGGGCAATATCTGCGGCAAAAACGTCAGAACTCTTTTGCGGGATTTAAACAGCGACGGCGCGATCAAAAAAACCATCGCGGTAGCGGCTTTAAACGCGCTTTCGCAGACTTGTTTCGAGCAAAACCCCGGCGCGCATGCGGTTAAATTTGACGCCGATCCGTTTCATGAGCTTGACATCTGCGAGGGTTCGCTTAGCGTCATCGTGGGCGCGCTCGTGCCTTATATCAAATTTATGATAAAAAACGGCAGGGATTTTCGCATTTTAGAGCTTGATAAAAGCGTGCTAAAACCGCAGGAGGCGGCGTATTTCGTCCCGCAAGAAAGGGCGGCTGAGGCGATTAGGGCGGCCGATAATCTCATAATCACGGGCGTTACGCTGCTAAACGACACGCTAGAAGAGATCCTAGCGCTAAAAAAAGAGGGCGCAAAGGCCGTAGTCGTGGGGCCGACCGTCTCGATGTCGCCCGCGTCGCTTTTTGCTAGGGGCGTTAGCTACGCGGGAGGCGTATATACGCAGCGCGCGGACGAGCTTTTAGACATTATCGCGCAGGCCGGCTCGGGTTATCATTTTTTAGGCAAATACGCCCGTAAATTTACGATGAGTGCGGACGGATTTGCTGCTAAATTTAAGAATTTTAGCCGCGCGGAGGGCGAAAAAATCGCATGGATTAAAAAGGCGTGATTTGCCGAGTTTCGCGCTTTGCTCGCAAAGAGCGCGTAAATTTATAGCCTGCGGCTAAAAACGCTACAAGCTAAATCAGAAAGGGAAAAGTATGTATTTTGCGCTTTCGTGGAAAAAATTTGATTTCGTCGTTACTCCAAGCGAGTTTCGCGGCGTTTTTAGCAGGGAGGATTTCGTATTTTTAGCCAACCGCATACGCGAAAAAACGCAGAGTAAGATTACGCCCAAAGAGCAAGTTTTTAGCGATTACGAGAGGTATTTCGAGCGAATTATCTTGCGCGAGGACGGGCGGACGAACGAGCTTTGGGATGATGAGGTGCGACTACATCTCATAGACGGCGAGGATAAGCTTTACTTTGACGACTCGCTTGGGGTTAAGATACTTTATAGCACCAAGCCGTGCGCTACGCTAGCTCCTTTTAATTTGCTTTATAACGATGAGAAAAAGCGGCTTAGCACGGCGTATTTTGAGCCGGACGGCGTCTTTGGCCTGCGACTAGCCTATCCTAAAACAGTCAGCCTAAGAGACGAAAACGGCGAACTAGGCGGTAGCTACGAAACGGACGACTACGAGATGTCGCACGTATATACGCAGCTAGTCGCGAGTATAAAAAAGCTTGCTAAAAAGGCGAAAATACAAAACGGTAGCGGCGGCGTAAAGACGGACTTTTGGATCTCAAAAGCAGCCGCCTGCTTAGCGGGGCGGAATTTTTATCTAAAAAGCAACGGATTAAAATTCGTCTAAGTCTCGCGGGCAAATTTTGCCGACCGTCAAATTTGACGGGTTTTAAGCCGGTATTTTTAAGCATGCTTTAAAATACTCGCAAATTTAAAGGAAAAAGATGGATAAAACCGGATACGAGTTTGTTCAAGTTACTACAGGCGAGCCCCGCAAAAGCCTGTTTTCTCGGGCGGTTTTAGCGTGCACTACGCCGTTTTCGCTGGGCGTTATAGTTTTTGCCGCGCTTGGAGTTTGGGCGCTAAATTTGAGCCCGGACGAGATTTTGCGGTCGAATTTTTGGCCGAGCTTTATCCGTGCCGTGCGGGTTTTTGCGCCGTTTTTGGATGATTTGGCTAAAAACGGATTAAAAATCGAAGTCGTAGCCTTTTACGCCTGCGCTACGTGTTTTTGGCTGTGTTTTTTCGCGGCCGTTTTTTGCCTAAACTACGGCAAAGAGGATTTTAGGCGGGTAAATTTAATCAAACTTACGGCAAGCTTTGTCCTGCTTGGCGGATTTTGTTTTCTTGCGCTTAGCGGACTACTCTTTGCGCCCGAGGGGATAGGCGGCAGATTGGGCGTTTACGTGCGGTTTGACGCCTACGCGCTTGCAAACGACAGCTCGCTTTATAACCTAGCCGCCGGGCTGGGTATCGGCTTCGTGTTTGCGAGCTTTGCGCACGTAGCGTGCGATTTGATTTATGGATTACGAGGCGGCCGGCGAGAGTGAACCGTTTTGCTCGCTACCGTTTTTCTATCGCGCCCGGATTTTCGGTGCTAAATTTTAGCAATATAAACCCGGCGGCGCCCGAAACCACCGAACCTAGCAAGATAGCAAGCTTGTCGGTGTAGGCAAAGGCGTCCGTGTCGTTGTAGGCTAAGCCGTTGACGAAAAGGCTCATCGTAAATCCTACGCCGCAAAGTACCGCGATGCCGTAAAGCTGGATGAAATTTGAGCCTTCCGGCAGCTTGGCTAGCTTAAATTTGATCGCTAAAAAGCTAAAAGAAAATACCCCGATCTGCTTGCCGACAAAAAGCCCCAGTGCCGTGCCTAGCGCGACTGGAGATAAAATCTCGTCCAGTCCGACGCCTCGCAGTGAGATGCCTGCGTTTACGAAGGCAAATATCGGCAGCACGCCAAACGCCACCCAGCCGTGCAGGTCGTGCTCGATGCTTTTTAGCATTGATTTGCCCGGTGCGTCTTTAAAGCTAAGTGGTATGAAAAAGGCCGCCACGACGCCCGCAAGCGTGGCGTGAACGCCAGATTTTAGCACCGCTACCCACATCACCGCGCCTACGATTAGATACGCCGCCTTGCTCTTTACGCCGAGTCTGTTTAGCGCAAAAAGCGCAGCTAGGCAAACGCTCGCGACCGCAAGCATTTGGGCGCTAAGCTCGCTCGTGTAAAATAGCGCGATAATCACGATCGCGCAAAGATCATCGACGATCGCCAGCGTCATGAGGAAAATTTTTAAACTAGTCGGTACGCGAGGCCCAAGTAGGCTCAAAATCCCCAGAGCAAACGCGATATCCGTCGCAGTCGGTATCGCCCAGCCGCCAAGCGCGAAGGAGTCGTGTTTCGTAAAAAGATAAAAGATGACCGCGGGCACTATCAGGCCGCCTGCTGCGCCGATAGCGGGCAGTGCGATCTGCGACGGGTTTTTTAGCTCGCCCTCTAGCACTTCGCGCTTTAACTCAAGTCCGATGAGAAAGAAAAATACCGCCATCAGCCCGTCGTTCACCCACAAGATTAGCGGCTTGCTTAGCCCGTATTCGCCGAAGCTCACGGTAAATTTGGTCTTTAAAAACTCGTTGTAAAAATCGCTCAAAAACGTATTTTGGCATAGTAGCGCCGCGACCGTAGCGATCATTAGTAAAATCCCGCTGCTAGCTTCGTGTTTTAAAAACTCTTTTATCCCGCCCATTTTGCTTCCTTTTCATAAAATTTTAAAGATTATAGCGTATTTTTACGGCTGCATGAAATTCGGGCGAATTTAGCTATAATCAGGTCAAATTTAAAGCTAAAATTTGGTAGACGCATCGTTAAATTTTGCTTTGTCGTGTTACTTCTCTGCGCCTAAGAGAGGGCGCTTTATAAATTAAGGAGCGAAAATGAATGAAATTTTAGATATATGTAAGCGCGCAAAGGCCGCTTGCGGCGAGCTTTTGAGACTTGGTAGCAAGGCTAAATTTGAGATTTTAAACGCCGTAGCGGACGAGCTGCTCGCGCAAAAGGACGCGATAAAAGCGGCAAACGCCAAAGACCTTGCAAGCGGCGAGAGATCGGGGCTTAGCGCGGCATTGCTAGATCGCCTAAGGTTAACGGACGCTCGCATCGAGGTTATGGCGCAGGGCGTGCGCGAGGTGGCGGGCTTCGCCGAGGTCGTGGGCGAAAATCTAGGCGGCTGGAGCCATCCTAACGGCATGCAAATCAGCCGCGTCCGCGTGCCGCTGGGGGTGCTGGGCATCATCTATGAAAGCCGCCCAAACGTCAGCATCGACGCGGCGGCTCTGGCGCTAAAAAGCGGTAACGCGGCGATCCTGCGAGGTAGCGCTAGCGCGCTAAATTCAAACATTTTTTTAGTAAATTTATTTAACGAGGTGGGGGTGAAATTTGGCCTTCCAAAAGGCGCAGTGCAGCTAGTAAAAAGTCCTGAACGCGAAGTAGTGGCGCAGATGGCGAAAATGAGCGAGTATATCGACGTTTTGATACCGCGCGGCGGCAAGAGCTTAAAAGACTTTATCGCGCAAAACGCGACCGTGCCGATCATCATGACAGGCGCGGGGGTGTGCCACATCTTCGTTGACGAGAGCGCAAATTTAAAGCAGGCGGTAAAGATAATCAAAAACGCCAAAACCCAGCGCCCAAGCGTCTGCAACGCCGTAGAATGCGTGCTTTTACACGAGGGCGTGGCGGGCGAAATTTTTCCTGAGCTGGTGCGCGAGATGCCCGAGGTCGAGTTTCGCGTGAGCGAGCAGCTACTGGGCGCGTGCGCGGATTTGCGAGGCGCAAAAAACGTCAAGCTTGCAGGCGAGAACGACTTTGGCGCCGAGTTTTTGGATCTCGTGCTAGCCGTGCGTGCCGTGCGGGATACGGGCGAGGCGATCAGCTTTATAAATGCGCATTCTAGCGGGCATTCGGACGCGATTTTAAGCGCCGATTACGCAAACGTCGAGCGGTTTTTAAACGAGGTCGGCAGCGCGGTCGTCTACGCCAACGCCTCGACTCGTTTTAGCGACGGCAGCGAGTTTGGATTTGGCGGCGAGATCGGCATCAGCACGCAAAAGCTGCACGCTAGAGGGCCGATGGGGGTGAGGGAGCTTACGACCTATAAATACGTCGTCCGCGGGGATTATCAAACACGTTAGCGGCTTGTCTTTTTGTCATATACTTCGTTGGATTTCGCTGCGGGCTGCAGTCACGTATTACAATACGCTCCTTTGCCCTTGCTCATCCGCCTCGTCTAGAACAAAAATACTTCGCCTCGGCTCTTTGCACTCAAATTCGGCATTAAAAGTGCGTTAACGGCTCGTATCGCGAGCGCTTTTGAGAGAGATTTTTGCTTCGCTTTGCTCGCAACTGCAAGCAGAACGTTAAAATTTGACTCGATAGGCTACGTGCCTTATCTTCGTCAAATTTTAACTTCAAAACCCCAAAAATCATCTCAAAACAAGCGTAGCGTTTTTGCGAAGCAAAATGTTTCTATAAAATACTTCGCCTTATCGTTTTACGTTTAAATTTGGGGTCAAATTTAAAGCTGAATTGGTATTTTTTCGGTACGGCAAAATACCTAGATTTGCGACGCGGGCGGCGACTTTTTCGGCGATGAAATTTGACCCGTCGCGAGTCGGCGCACAGGCACGCAAAGGCAAAATTTATGCTAAAATCGGCGAAAAATTTAAAGGAAACCGATGAAAAAACTAAAATTTATCTTCGCTCTCGCCGCGGCGTTTATTTTTAGCGGCTGCTACGAGACTACGCTGCTTACTCGCGTGCCGATCTCCGCGCTTGTTTCGGACAAAGGCGCGGACGTGAAATCAACGATCGTGCTAACGGGTATAACACCGCAGACGTACGAAACTAAGACGGTAACGGATAACGTTCGCATTTTCGTCCCGGACGCTAAATTTAAGGATTTCCCGACGGGAGAAACCGCCTATGAGATGAGCGTTAGCGTAGGCAAGGGCGAAAAGGGCGGCAAAAACTCGGATAAGCGCGCCGTGCGGATATATCTAAGCCAAGACGGCGACGTCTACGGCAAGCTTAGTAAAAACATGCTCGAGCAGTACGCGGGCGCGGCGAAGCAGAAAATGGAGCCGACGCTAAAAGCGGCGATCAAATTTGAAAATGACACGAACGCCGTTTATGAGCTGGTCGTGGGCAACGAGTTTAAGGCGAGCGACGAGGCGCAAACGGGCGGCGTTTATACCTTGGCGCCTGGGCAGGTTACGGGCGCGATCTGGGCGGATAGCGCAGCGGTAAATACGGCGATTGCGGGCAAAGCGGTCAAAATCGGCACTCTAAAAAAGACGGCGAAATGAAAAACGTAAAAATAGGCTTCATCGGTGGCGGAAATATGGGCGGCGCAATGATAGAGGCGCTTTGGCGCGCGCAATCTGACGAAGCGGACGCGGGGCGAAGCTCGGCCGAGGACGAGCGAAAATCCAGCGGCGGTAGCGAGGGGCGCGGGGCGGAAAATTTAGCGCAAACGGATAAAAACGCGAGCTCGCGCGAATGCGAAAAAGAGGCAAAATTTGAAATCCTAGCCTGCGCCAGAAGTAAAAACGAAGCCTTGCGGCAAAGATTCGGCGTAAAAATAGCCGCGAACGAAACGGATCTAGCGCGCGAAGCGGATGCGGTCGTGCTGGCTACTAAACCCGCTAGCTACGAGGCTATCTTGCGCCTAATCGCGCCCGAGCTTGCGGGCAAAATTTTGCTTCTTTTGGCACCGAATTTTGACATAAAACGCGCTAGGCAAATCGCCGGCGAGGGCGTTTATATCGCTCGCGCGATGCCAAACGTCGCAGCTAGCATCGGAGCGTCGGCCACGGCTCTTTGCTTTGACGCTGGATTTAGCGAGGCTAAGAAAGAGACCGTGCGCGAGATAATCGCTGAAATCGGTAAAATTTACGAGATAGACGAGACCGGTTTTGCCGCATTTACGGGCATCGCAGGCAGCCTGCCCGCGTATGCGTGCGCCTTTATCGAGGCTGCGGCCGATGCCGGCGTGCGGGGCGGACTGCCTAGGCAGCTTTGCTACGACGCCGTTGCGGCAGCCGTAGAAGGGACGGCGCGTCTGATCCAAAGCGGCAAGCACCCGGCCGCGCTAAAAGACGAGGTCTGCTCGCCCGCGGGAACCACGATCGAGGGACTTGCCGCGCTTGAAAAGGGCGGATTTCGCGGCGCCTTGATGGATGCCGTCGCCTCTTGCATCGCCAAAGCGCGGGGTTAGGCTCGCGGCTTTTGCTTTGCCGATTAATTTAAGTCTAGTAAATTTATACGCTTTATCCTCGCTTGAAATTTCCGCTCGCAACTAAATTTCTCGTCCGAGCCGAAAAACGCCCCCGCGTTTTTGCTATAATCGCACATTAAATTTTAAAAGGATACGAATGAAATTCTTCATCATCGCGCTATTTGCGGCGTTAAATTTGTTCGCTAGCGAGCCGAGCCTTTCGCCATTGCTAGCCGCAGATACGCTAGAAAAGGTCAAAAAATGCAAAAATCCCGACCTAAACGCTACCAAAGAGTGCGTGCAAGCTGGCATAGTAGCGGCAAACTTAAAGCAAGACTACGGCGCGGCGGAGGGTGTTTGGCTTGATACGAGCTAAAAATTTAAATTTCACTCAAGTTTAGAAAAATTTATAAATTTATTTTATCTTAAACTTTTTTTGCATAAAATCGTCGTTTAAATTTAAAACGAAAGGTGCATCATGAAAAGCGATATGTGCGACATGTGTTGTTGCGAGACGAAAAGCTAGGGCGCTAGGCACGAATTTCTTTTTAAGTGCTTAGCAAGTCGCTAAACATTTAAAAAGAATTTTACTTAATCCGCATACGCGAGCCTTTTTAAATGAATAGCTAACTATAAATTTAAATAAGGACGAAAAATGAAAAACTTACTAAAATCTTCTCTACTTACTTTGGCGGGCTTAGCCCTTTTAACTAACGCAAACGCAAAAACCATCCAAGAAGGCGTCTTAAAGGTTGCGACCGAAGGTACGTATTCGCCGTATTCTTTCCACGACGAAAAGGGCGAACTAACCGGCTACGACGTAGATATCGCAAAAGCCGTCGCCGATAAACTAGGGCTTAAAGTCGAATTCGTCGAAGCTCCGTGGGACGCGATGCTAGCGGCTTTTGACGCGGGTAAGGCAGACGTGGTGTTTAACCAAGTAAGCATCACCGACGAGCGAAAGAAAAAATACGAATTTAGCGAGCCTTATACCGTTCCTCGCGCGGTTTTGATAACTCACAAAGATACGCAAGACATCAAAGGCTTTGACGATCTAAAAGGCAAGAAAAGCGCGCATTCGGCCACTAGCAACTGGGCGCAGATAGCAGAGAAGCACGGCGCACAGGTTGTCGTCGTAGACGGCTTTAGCAAGGGCGTAGAGCTAATCATTCAAAAGCGTGCGGACGCTACGATAAACGACGACGTAACCTTTCTTGATTACGTCAAGCAAAGACCTAACGCGCCTATCAAGGTCGTATTTACCGGAGAGGCGATACCTACCGCCGCGCTCGCGCACAAGGATAACGCCGAGCTAATCGCGCAGATAAATAAGGCTCTTAGCGAGCTAAAATCTAGCGGCAAACTAAAAGAAATCTCCGAAAAATATTTCGGTAAAAATATCTCCGAATGATAAATTTTGGCGCGAAGCGACCCTGCCGTAAAATTCGCGCCCGAGTAAATCCAAAAAAAGGAAAAACATGAAAATCTCAAATTTATTTAAAGCCGCCGCGATCCTGGCTCTGGGGCTAAATTTGCACGCTAAAACGATCAAAGAAGGCGTGCTAACCGTCGCTACCGAGGGCACTTACGCGCCGTTTTCGTTCTATGACGAAAAAGGCGAGCTAACCGGCTACGACGTGGACGTCGCAAGAGCCGTGGCTAAGAAGCTAAATTTAAAAATCGAATTTTTAACCGCGCCTTGGGATGCGATGTTAGCGGCTTTTGATGCGGGCAAGGCAGATGCGGTGTTTAACCAAGTAAGCATCACCGAGGAACGAAAGAAAAAATACGAACTTAGCGAGCCATATACCGTTACTTACGGCGCGATCATCGTTCGTAAGGACAACGACTCGATAAAAAGCTTCGCCGACTTAAACGGTAAGAAAAATGCCGACTCGGCTACCAGCAACTGGGCTAAGGTTGCCGCTAGCTACGGCGCTCAAAACGTCACGGTCGATAGCTTTGCTAAAAGCATGGAGCTGCTAATCGCAGGCCGAGTAGATAGTGTGTTGCGCGATAATATCGTGTTTTTGGACTTTACGAAAAATCAACCCGCCGCTCCGGTTAAAATCGCCGCCGTCGGAAACGAAAAAGACTACATCGGCGTAGCCGTGCAAAAGGGCAACGCCGAGCTAACCGAGCAGATAAACAAAGCCCTAGCCGAGCTAAAGGCCGAGGGCAAGCTAAAAGAAATCTCGCAAAAGTATTTCGGCAAGGACGTTTCGGAGTAAATTTGCTAGGTCAAATTTAGCCAATTTTAAACGGGTTCGCCGCTCGTTTACGCTAGCGGCGATGGCCTATTTGCGGGCTTGCTTGCAGGCTAAATTTAAAAGCCGTTAAATTTAGCAGCGTATTTTAAATTTAGCAAAAAACGCCGCTTGCAAAACTAAACGGCAAATTCGGGTAAATCTTGCAAGCGAAATTTAACGGCTCAAAAGGCTCGCGACGAGTAAATTTAAGCCTAAATTCGGTGTGAAAAACGGAGGTAAATTTGGACACGGAACGCATAAACCGCATAATCGAGCTTGTCTCAAGCTCGCTGCTGCCGATGCTAGAAGCCCTAGCTAAGGTCACGATACCGCTAACGCTGGCGTCTTTTGCCTGCGGGCTGATTATCGCCGTGATAACCGCTATCGCGCGCCTTTCAAACGTGAAAATTTTGCGATGGGCTTTTGGCGGCTACGTTTGGATATTTCGCGGCACGCCGCTTTTAGTGCAGCTTTTTATCGTATTTTTCGGGCTTCCTTCTATCGGCGTTACGCTTGATACGTGGAGCGCGGCGATCATCGCTTTTAGCCTAAACGTCGGCGCCTACGCGTCCGAGTCGGTGAGGGCGGCGATCCTATCGGTGCCTAAGGGGCAGTGGGAGGCGGCGACCTCGCTAGGTATGACGCACGCGCAAATTTTACGCCGTATCATCGCGCCTCAGGCCGTACGTATATCGCTGCCGCCGCTATCAAATACCTTCATCGGGCTAGTTAAAGACACCTCGCTAGCAGCTTCCATAACTATGGTAGATATGTTTATGGTCGCCCAGCGCATCGCCGCTCGCACATACGAGCCGCTGCTACTTTACGTGCTGGCCGCGCTTATTTATTTGGTCGTTTGCACGCTACTTACCTTTTTGCAAGGCAAGTTAGAAAAACGAACTTCAAGGTACGTGTGATGGCGATAAAATTTAAAAATTTAACCAAAAGCTTTGGCGAACAAAAGGTGCTAGAGGGCATCGACCTAGAGATCGCAGATGGGCAAACTACGGTGATTGTGGGGTCTTCGGGATCCGGTAAATCAACCATGCTTCGCTGCATAAATTTACTCGAAATCCCCGAGGAAGGCGAACTGGAGCTAGACGGCGAGAAGATAAAATTCGGCGGCAAAATTTCGCCAAAAGAGCTACTGCCTTTTCGCAGGCGAACGGGGATGGTATTTCAGGGATTTCATCTCTTTCCGCATCTAACGGTTTTGCAAAACGTGATCGAAGGACCGACGCAGGTACTTGGCCTTGAAAAGCAAACGGCTATAAATAAAGCCCTCGAGCTGCTAGGCAAGGTTGGCATGGCAGACAAGCAAAACGCCTATCCGAACAGACTCTCTGGCGGTCAGAGCCAGCGCGTAGCGATAGCTAGAGCGCTAGCGATGGATCCGTCGTTTTTGCTGCTAGACGAGCCGACTAGCGCGCTAGATCCGGAGCTAGAAGCCGAGGTGCTAAAAGTCGTCATAGCCCTAGCCAGAGAGAAAAAATCCCTCGTCATCGTCACGCATAATATGAATTTTGCTCGCAAAGTCGCGGATAGGATTTTGTTTTTGGATAAAGGCAAGATCGTGTTTGACGGCGATGCGGAGAGATTTTTCGCTAGCCGAAACGAGCGCATAATGAGCTTTATCTCGGCGATGGATATAAGATTTTTGAAATTTTAGCGATAAATTTAAGGAGAGAAAATGAAACTAGACACGCTAATCGTAAAAGGCATCGAGGCCAAGCATAACCCTTTTGGAGCCGTCGTGCCGCCCGTTTATCTGGCGACGACATTCGTGCAAGAGGGGCTAGACGGCTTTGGCGAGTTTGCCTACTCGCGCGGCGCAAATCCGACCAAACAGGCGTTTGACGAGCTTTTTGCTAAGGTAGAGGGCAGCAAATACGCTTTTAGCTTCGGCTCGGGAATGGCGGCGACGGCAGCGGCTTTTAGCCTGCTAAAAACGGGCGATAAGGTGCTGCTAAATAACAACGTCTACGGCGGCACTTTCCGCTACGTTAGCAACGTCTTTGCGTCGCATGGCATAAGCTACGAGGCGGTGGATGATTTAAATTTATTAGAGGAAAAAGATATCGCAGAGAACGTGAGAGCGATATTTATCGAGACGCCCTCAAATCCGCTGCTACGCGTGACCGATATCCGCCGTATCGCAGACATCGCGCACAAAAGAGGCATCCTGGTAATCGCCGATAATACCTTTTTAACGCCTTATTATCAAAAGCTTTTTGATTTTGGCGTAGATATTGTAGTTTATAGCGCGACGAAATATATCGGCGGACACGCAGACGCGATCGCGGGCATCGTCACGGTAAACGACGACGCGCTAGCCGAAAAGATAAAATTTGCCAGAAACACGTTTGGCGGCATAATCAGTCCGATGGACGCTTATTATCTGATAAGAGGTCTTAAAACCCTTAGCGTGCGCTTTGATCGTCAGACGCAAAATACGCATAAAATCATCGAATTTTTAAAATCGCACGAAGCGGTAGATGCGGTGCATTACGCGGGATCGTACTCGCAGCTAGAAAAGCAGATCCAAGCCCGCCAAGCAAGCGATATCGGCGCGGTTATATCGCTGGAGCTAAACGAAAAATACGATTATAAAATTTTCGCTAAATCTCTAGAGCTTTTTGACCTAGCAGTGAGCCTTGGCGGCGTGGAGAGCCTCATCTGCCAGCCCGCGTCCATGACGCACGAATCATACCCTAAAGAGCTGCAAGACAAAATCGGCATAAAGCCTAATCTGCTGCGCCTTGCTATCGGCGTAGAAAACGCGGACGACCTAATCGCCGATCTGGCTCAGGCGATAAAAAAGGCTAAAATTTAACTCTGCTTGCCGCCTTGGCGCTTTTATCGCTCGGGCTAAATTTATCAAATTTAGCCTTGACTAGGCGGGCGAATTTATAAATTGTCGCCAAATCAGTCCGCGGCTATTTTGCTTTAAACAAACTAGCAAAAATCCCGACGCCTAAAACACCCAAGATAACCCATAAACTAACCTGTGCCGAAATCTCAAATCCGTGATGAAAGATATGCGCGGAAGCGTTTAGGGCGAGCTTTGCTGCGATAAAAAACAAAAGCGCTATAACGGCTTTTTCTAAATACGCCAAATAGTCTTTTAGTGCTTCTAGCACGAAGTAAAGCGTCCTAAGTCCCAAAATCGCAAAAATCATCGCCGAATAAACTATAAGCGGCTCACGACTCACGGCGATAACGGCCGGAACGCTATCAAAAGCAAACATAACATCGCTAAGCTCTATAACGCAAAGACACAAAAATAGCGGCGTAGCTATCCATTTTGCGTTTAGTTTGGAAATTTGATTTTGCAGTTTCGTCTTTTCTTCTACTGAAATTTGAGCTGAAATCTCGCTATTTTTTACAAAAAAGCTATGCCCTAGAAGACGCGGAAAAACAGGGAAAAATCTATAAACCGCCCTGTAAGCTAGATGGTTTGAGTAGTCCTCTATCTCTTCGCCATCATCGCTCTTTTTCATCATCATTACCGCGCTATAAGCTACCATGATAGCAAAAACAAACTCCATCCACGGCGAAATCCCGAGCAGACTCGTTCCGACGGCTACAAAGACTAGCCTAAATACAACCGCGCCTATAATGCCAAAATACAGCACTCTGTGACGATAAATTTCAGGAATTTTAAACCACGAAAAAATTGCCGCCATAACGAATAAATTATCGATTGAAAGCGACTTTTCTAAAATATAACCTGAAAAAAATAGGCTCGCCGCCTCGCTACTAACGGCAAGATGCAGATATCCGCCAAATGCCGCAGCTACGACAATCCAAAATATAGACCAGAGCGCAGCTTGCTTTAACGATATCTTCTCGTCCTTCTTATGCGCAAAAAAGTCTACCGCAAATGCCACTGCGGCAAATATGACAAAAACGATCGCAGTTTGAAATTCTAAATTATCCAAAAATTCTCCTTAATACCCGCAGCTTTGCTCGGGAAGCCCTCTTTGGCGGTTTAGTTCTTGAGCCGCCTTGCACGCCGAGTATGATTGCTTGCCGGCACAATTTGCGTTAAACCAGTCTATGAGCTGCGAATGCATACGGACGTTTTGATTGTATAAATTTACTTCATGGTTTGAATATCTATTTACGAGATTAGGATTTAACGTTCTTTCTATCGCAAGCGCTTTGTTGTAAATTTTAACGCACTCTTTCATTAGTTCATCGCTTATTACCGATGCGTTGCCGTAAGTTTGCGCCGAGGGCGGGATCTCGTAACCGCCCTCTATCTCAAATGCGCCTAAAATCGCAATCGTAGCCGCTAAGAAAAATAAAATTTTCATAAGTACTTCACTACGGAATTTAATATCAGCTCATCAAGCTTTCTGTCGCTCGTAGGTTCGCCGATAGCCGAAAATTTCCACTCGCCGTTTCGCTTATATAGCTTGCCTAAAATCATCGCTACTTTGTAAGCAAACGCGCTGTCTCGTACGATATTATATGATGCGAAGACTTTATTTACACGAGTGGGCGTACCTTCGTAAAGTCTAATGCTAGCAAACGGAATTTTATCAAAGTCGATTTGATTATAAGAATTTAGCACGAAAAATATCTGCTCTACGTTTGAGTTTAAACGGCCAAGATCGACGCTGATTATTTCGTTATCCAGTCCGTCGTCGCCCCCTACGTCTCCGACCAAGTCATCGCCGCTGTGAAATACGCCCGGGGCCGATTTTTTGCCAAAATAAACCACATCGCAAAACTGTTTGTTTGAGTCAAACATCGCAGCGCTTAGATCCAAATCCACCGGCTTTATCTTATCTCTAAAAAAGCCTTTTTCGGTTATGGCGCCCCAGTTTGCTCCTACGCAAAAGCTGTGCAGATGCCCGCCGTCGTCTTTGGCGAGCGATATTTTTTGTCCTTTGATCAAATTTATCGCCATGGCTTGCCCCTATACGTCTAGTCCAAACTGCCTACAAAATCCAGCCAGTCCATCCTTAAAACCGCTTCCGTTAGCCGCGAAACGCCACTCGTTGTCTTTAAAGTAAATTTTACCGAAAGATACTGCGGTTTCGGTAGAAAAGTCCTCTTCTAAATCGTATCTGGCTATCTCTTTGCCGCTTCTTTCATCGACGATTCGCATAAACGAATTTCTTACCATACCGAAATTTTGCCTTCTAGCGACTGCTTCATGGATGGTGACGACTATGTCGATCTCTTTGACGCTCGGTGAAATTTTAGCTAGGTCTATTTTTATGGATTCATCATCACCGTCGCCCTCTCCCGTGCGGTTATCGCCGGTGTGAACTACCGAGCCGTCTGCGCTAACTAGGTTGTTGTAAAAGACGAAATTCTTCTCGTTCTCTACTTTGCCTGAAGCTCCCACCAAAAACGCACTTGCATCCAGGTCAAACTCCGCGCCGGTGTCGCTAGTATTCGTATCCCAGCCAAGACCTACTAAAATTTTACTTAGCCCTGGAGCTTCTTTGCTCAAACTAACTCTACCGCCCTTTGATAAATTTACCGCCATTTTGGCCTCCTTTAAAATTATTTATCCTATAGGATAAAATAATGGGCGAAAATTTAGCTTTTTTTAGCGCGGATGAGATACGAAATTTCTATCTGCAAATTTCTACAAACGTCCGCAAGTTACGTGAAAATAAAGGCATTAGCCAGCTTGATATGGCTTTAAGCATGGATATAAAGTCGGTCGCATTTTACTCAAACTGCGAGAATTGCCGCTATGATAAGCATTTTAACCTTGAGCATATTTATAAAATTTCAAAAATTTTAGATGTAGAGGTTGGGGAGATTTTTAAATTTTAGCAATTTAATTTTGGGTTATTGTCTTTTTATGCGGTAAAGGTCTAAATTTGATCGAATAAAATCAAAATTAGGCGTCAATTTTATACGCCTAATTTGCAAGATATAATTCAAAAATATAAGAATAAATTTGACTTCGCAATCCCGAGGCAAAAGCAGGTTTGCTCCGTCTCGGGGTGCGTATTTAGCGCGGTTCAAAACGGCTTATACACCATCATCCAGATGATGATGACCATCGCGATAGTCGGCACTTCGTTGTAAGCGCGAAAGAACATACCGCTTTTCTTACAGCGTTTCTCGCGTAGCTGCACCATGTAGCGGCCAAGATCTAGGTGAAACGCCGCGAGGATAACGACGACGGTGAGCTTGACGTGCATGTAGCCGCTGCGCAAAAGCTCAGGCATCGCGACGATGATCAAAATGCCCGTCAAAAACGTGCCGATCAGCGCGACCCAGCCGATGTAGTGGTACATCTTGTACTCCTGCACCTCAACCACGCGCACGAAATCAGGCTTGTCCATATTTTCTGCGTGATAGACGTAGAGGCGCGGCTGATAGAACAAAAACGCCATCCACGAGATGAAACACAAGTAGTGGAAATACTTGATGAGGTTGTAATACTCTGCCATTTTTTCTCCTTTTAGTTTTTATTTTAGCGGCTTGTCTTTTTTCTTTATACATCGTTAGAAATATCGCCGAAGCTCGGTTACGTATTATTTATACGCGCCCTCGCTCGGCTCACTTCCGCCTCGTCTCCTCGTAGCGAAGTTTAGCTTCACTGCGTTTGCTACTGCAAGTAGAACGTTACGAGCGCTTGCGCGAAGTAAAAAGAAAAAATACTTCGCCTTATCGTTTTGCGCTCAAATTTGAAGTTAAATTTGCAAATTTGAGCCACCGAGACCCGCACCTTGAAAATGCCAAAATTTAGATTCAAAATTTTTAAAACGCAACAATCAAAAAGCTTTTTGATTGTTTTGCTTGCAACTGCCGGCAGACCGCCTCCAAATTTCGTGCTAAGCGATAGCGAAGCCGAAATTCGGTAGGTAACTGCTTTGAGCGTTTGGATTTTAAAAATTTGGGCTCAGGGTTCTATTTTAGGCAGTAGATTAAAAGCTAAATTTGAAGCAATTTTAAAAATTTCAACAAATTTAACCGACCCTCACCCTAGCAAAATTTCCTTCCTCGCTTCAAATTCCTCTTTGCTTATCGCGCCGCTCTCGTACAGCTCGTAGAGGCGTCTAAGCCGCTCCTCGAGGTCTTGCGCGCGCAGTTTGTCCTTTAGCGCTTCTTTTTTCTGATTTTTCTCGACCGCCGCGCCGGTTAGGCGCAGATCAAAGAGCCACCACGCGCCCCAAAGCGCCCAAAATACGTAACCCACGATCGCCCAAGCCAGGCTATATCCGATGAAAAACAGCGCCATCATCGCAAAACCGCTCACGAATTTACCCAGATAAAATCTATGCCCGCCAAACCAGCCCGTAAGCAGCCAAAGCGCGTAGGCTATGTAAACGTTATCGCCCATTTTTAGCCCCTTTTCGCCCCGCGGCGAAGCTCTGCCACAGTATGAGCACGACCCCGACGTCGATCATAACGTCGGCGAGGTTAAAGATCGCAAACTCAAACCACTTATGCCAATAAACGTAGTCTACGACGCCGCCGTGAACGAAACGGTCGAGCAAATTTGAGCTGCCAGCGCCCAGGATTATACCCGCTCCTAGCGCGTGCTCTTCTAAAATTTCCTTTTTTTCGCTATCTTGGGTCAAATTTGACTCCGCTTTCGCCGCAGCCCGCGCGTCAAATTTACGCTTAAGTCGCCAAAGCAGATAGCCGCAAACACCTGCGATCAGCGCTAGCTGGATAAATTTGAGCCACTGCCCAAGAAAAGCAAACATCGAAAACGCCACGCCGCGGTTGTATGCAAGCACTAGCGAAAAGTACTCTCCCTGCCACGAAAAACCGCCCAAAAATATCTGCTTGACCGCCTGATCGAGTGCGAAAACTACGAAAAATGCTGCGAAAAAAACGCCTAAAATTTTAGCCATTTAGCGCTTTTAGGAAAAATTTCTCGACTTCGTCCATTCGGGTTTTTAGCGCGTCGGCGCACTTGCCCTCTAGCAAAAGCCTGATGAGATTTTCGGTGCCCGAGTAGCGAAATAGCGAGCGGATGCCGTCTTTTGCGAGGCTTGCTTCAAGCTCTTTTAGCCCTGCGATGCTTTCAAGCGGCTTTTTCTCGGTTATCTTTAAATTTAGCAAAATTTGCGGATACGGCTTTATCTCGCTTAAAATTTCGCTCGCTTTTTTGCCTTTTTTTAGCACCAGTGCCGCAAACTGCAGCGCCGCCACGAGTCCGTCGCCCGTCTTTGCGTAGTCGCTAAAGATGATGTGACCGCTTTGTTCGCCGCCAAAATTCGTGCCGTTTTCTTTCATCTTTTCAAGTACGTATTTGTCGCCGACGTTTGCGCGCAGGAGCTTGATTTTGTGGGATTTTAGATAGTCTTCGAGCGCTGCGTTACTCATCACTGTAGCCACGACCGCACCGCCTTTTAGAGCTTTGTTTTCCTGTAAAAATGCCGCCATAACGCCTAGCAAACTATCGCCGTTTGCCACCTCGCCGCGCTCGTCTACGACTACGAGCCTGTCGGCGTCGCCGTCAAGCGCGAAGCCCAAGTCCGCCCGTAATCGCACGACCTCGGAGGCTAAATTTTGCGGATAGAGCGCGCCGCAGTTTAGGTTTATGTTGCTGCCGTTTGGCTCGTCGTTTATGACGATGGTTTCGGCTCCCAGCTCGCTAAAGATAGTCGGAGCAACCTTGTACGCAGCGCCGTTTGCGACGTCTAAAACCACGCGCAATCCGTGCAGGCTTAGGTTTTTAGGAAATGAGTTTTTGATCTGCACGATATAGCGGCCGATGACGTCGTCGATGCGCTTTGCGGCGCCGATTTCTAGCATCTGTTTTTGCGATCTCTCTATGAGCGCGTCGTCAAAATAAATCTTTTCTATCTGCGCTTCGGCCTCTTCGCCTAGTTTATTGCCTTCGCTGTCGAAAAATTTAATGCCGTTATCGTAGTACGGGTTGTGTGAGGCGCTGATCATGATGCCCGCGTCGCAGCGCATATCCTGGGTCAAAAACGCGATCGCAGGAGTAGGCATCGGACCGATCTGGCGGACGTTGTAGCCCACAGCCGTGAGCCCCGCGACGATGGCGGTCTCGATCATGTAGCCGCTTTTGCGCGTGTCTTTGCCTAGTAAAATAGTGTTCGTATGCGACGCAAACTGTCTAAAATATATCCCTGCAGCCATAGCAAGGCGCATGGATGTTGCGGCGGAGAGTTTTTCGCCGGCCTTGCCGCGGACGCCGTCGGTACCGAATAGTTTCATTATCTTTCCTTTTTTTAAAATTTCTACGGCCTTATCTCTTGAGTATGTTTAAAAGGGCTAGCAAAAATAAATGCTCACGGACGACCAGTCCGCTCCGCTTTATTTTTGCGTCGCAACTTTTAAATCTATCTCAAGATATAAAGCCTTATCAACTTTTTGGGCGGCAAACACTACGCTTCTAAATTTATGGTAAGATAAAATTTGCCCGCCAAATTCTATAAATTCATTAAATTTCCGACCTATTCTATCAAAAAATATCCAAATTTAAGTTGTAAATTTCCTCGCTTTAAATTTTACTTAAATTAAGCGGATTTTAAAACTGATTTTTATATAATCACGGACTAAAATTATGAAAAAAGGGACATTATGGCAAACCATAAATCTTCTGAAAAAAGAGCCAGACAGACTATCAAAAGGACTGAAAGAAACAGATTTTACCGCACTAGGCTTAAAAATATCACTAAAGCCGTGCGCGTAGCCGTTGAGGCAGGCGATAAAGAAGCCGCGTTAAACGCGTTTAAAGTGGCAAACAAAGATTTTCACAGCTTCGTTAGCAAGGGCTTTTTGAAAAAACAAACAGCTTCTCGCCGCGTAGGACGCCTCGCAAAACTCGTAAATAAACTATCTGCTTAATCTAAATTTTAATGTTAGCCGACAAACTGCAGCCTTTTTTGGATCGCTACGACGAGCTCTCTCGTCTGCTTAGCGATCCGTCTATCACAAACGATATCGCAAATATGACCAAGCTCTCAAAAGAGCAATCAAATTTAGAAGATATCGCCTCGGCTGCAAAGTCCTATCTGCAAACTCTCGCGGACATCGAGGAAAACAAGGCTTTGCTCGATGACGCCGAGCTTGGCGAACTAGCCAAAGACGAACTCAAAAATCTCGAATCCAAAAAAGAAAATCTCGAAGAAGAGATTAAAATTTTACTCCTTCCAAAAGATCCTAACGACGATAAAAACGTATTTTTAGAGATCCGCGCGGGTACGGGCGGAGACGAAGCGGCGCTTTTTGCGGGCGATTTGTTTAACGCCTACGCCAGATACGCCGAGCTTCGCGGGTATAAATTTGAGATCGTAAGCCAAAGCGAAGGTAATACGGGCGGTTTTAAAGAGATTATTTTGCTGATAAAGGGCAAGGGGGCATACTCGAGGCTCAAATTTGAGGGCGGTACCCACCGCGTCCAGCGCGTACCCGAGACTGAGAGCCAAGGCCGCGTACACACCTCTGCGGTCACGGTCGCTATCATGCCAGAAGTCGAAGATAGCGAGATCGAGATAAATCCAAACGACCTTCGCATCGACGTTATGCGCAGCTCGGGTCACGGCGGACAGTCGGTAAATACGACGGACTCGGCGGTGCGAATTACTCATATCCCGACGGGCATCGTCGTCACGAACCAGGACGGCAAAAGCCAGCACAAAAACAAAGAAGCCGCGATGAAGGTGTTAAAAGCGCGCCTTTACGAGATACAAGAAGAAGAGCGCCTAGCTAAAGAAACCAGCGAGCGCAAAAGCCAAGTCGGCACAGGCGACCGCTCGGGACGTATCCGCACCTACAACTTCCCGCAAAACCGTATCAGCGACCACCGCATAAATTTAACTCTCTACCGCCTAGACGCGATCATGGCGGGCGGCTTGTTCGACGAGATCATCGATCCGCTCATCGCACACTCTCAAGCCGAAGCGATCGCAAACGCGGGCTATTAAGCCTTTTAAAATTTTAATTTCAATCCCTATATTTTCAAAATTTGGCCGTAATCCCACTGCAAAATTTACTTAAATTTAGCCGCGAGCCTTCAGGCAATGTATTTAATGGCTTTCGCCTCGGCAAATTCACTTAAATTTCGTCGCGGGCGCCGCTTGAAATTCCGCCTTTTTAAATTTAAATATCGCCGCGCCGCCTAGCGTTTTAAATTTCGCCGTTTTTTAAATGCGCGCCTCAAACGCCGCTTTAAAATTTACGCGGACGTGAGCGAGCGAGGAGTCGCCGCGATAAATTTAAAGTCAAATTTTATTTCTAACCATCTTTTAATTTGTTTCTTATCTTTGATGTATTAAAATCCCGCTCCGTTTCATTTGCAAATTTGAAACGTATTTCTAAAAAGGAAAATCAATGAGTGAAAGAAATTTACAAATTTTAGGTTGGATAGGCACGTGCTTATCGGTTGTTATGTACTTTTCATACATCCCGCAAATAATGGGCAACCTTGATGGCA